>Ga0214543_1012441_pt1 | contig 11320 bp, 3 predicted proteins | sample CNSS2metaG_FD_160094 | JGI IMG/M metagenome (GOLD analysis project Ga0214543, IMG submission 160094) | Root nodule microbial communities from cowpea collected in UCLA plant growth center, Los Angeles, California, USA - CNSS2 | ecosystem: Host-associated > Plants > Roots > Nodule | place: USA...
GTTCTTACTCTATTGTTCTGCCTCTCTCTTTATTTTATAGCCTCCTCTCCACTAGGTTTAAGTGAGACATGGGCTTCTCAAATTTTGGGCCTTTTCTCCACATAGGAAGGGAGCCCAATACCCAACATCTTAAAACTACATTCTTATCAAATAGTTGTTAAATTACTCGTGTAATAACATATCAAAGAGTCTAGTAAGACATTAACTCTTTGTTAACTTGAATGGATAATAAGTTAATTTGCGAAGACGAATCAAAATCAAATTTTGTATTCCTTTTAACATTATTTAAATGAAAAAATAGAGATAGATTTGGAGAATAAATCTCAAATTTTATCGAGATAAATTTGAAGGACGAATCTTAAATTTCATCCTTTCAACTATGTAAAGATTTGAAGAAATTTAAACTGATTTTACTTTTATAATCTTTTTTTTGTTATATATATTATATATATAATAATAATGTATAACTAATGATAATATATATATATATATATATATATATATATTTAAAATAACATATGTATATATAATAAAAATAATAAAAATAATAATATATATTTATATGCATATATAATTATAGTTATTAAAAATATATATATAATAATTATTAATAATATATATATATATATATATATAATAATTAAAATATTATTAAAATTTCATAATTTTAACTTATTTAAATGTTATTTAATTTTATTTTTATCACAAGGTTAATTAGGTAAGTTTGAATTTTATCTATTATATTTATTTTTTTAATCTATCACATCACTTAAATTATTCATTAACTTTCACAAAATTTCTTTTCAAATTCATTCATTTTGATCCTTTAAATTCATTAAAAAAAAAAACACACACATATCCATCCATTTAAATGCACACAAATTCATCTTCCCACTCTTTCAAATCCATTTTACCAAAGAAACACCCTAAAGACTTACATTATTGTTAAAGTTTTGTGCTTTTTTTCTCTCTTTATATATAATATTTTAATAATCTGAATAGCAATAACCATATGTTGACATCAAATAGGTCTATCTCACTCCATACTGACAAAGACACGTAAAAGAAATATATTAAATATAGTTTCTGAGAATATGGAGAGAAAATATGATGAGTAAAAATGGTGACTTTTATCTTTTTCATGCATACGAAAGTGCTTCATAAAGTAACAAATGTATAAGATTTTGTGCAACGTAAAGGAATGAACTTCATGCAGTCCAGTGGTGATGTTACGACAACGTTTTCCATTGGGTTTAGTTTTCTTTAAACCTTAAAACCTGTGTATGAATTGATTGAGTGAGTAGCAGGCTAAAAGGGGAATGGTATAGCATACTTTATAGTGGTAAGCACATGCACCGCCATGAGAGGAAAAGCCACTGACACAACCAGTAATCTAACTAACACCCACTCATTTTAGTGGCTGCAAAACACTCAATTATAACCATTCACTATCACATTTTTCTATTTCTTCTTCATCGTTATGAATGACCTAGTCACTGCTCTCTTAATGGACTTCAACATTTTACTTAACACTGCTTTCATTCATTCATTGTCTGCACACAAAAACACATATATCCACATGTCTTCACACAACCTCAGTCACAATATAAGTGAATGAACATATGAAAATCCAAATTCTGAACCTTATTCTGTTATGCAGTTTGTAGTTAACCCAACAAAAAACAGATATCCACATTAAAAACAAACATATATGTGTTTGTTTCTTAGAAATAATACAAGTTAAAATTAAGGATGATTTAGTTTTGACTCAAGGGAATTTTAACCACATCTAGGGCATTCTCTAAATATTTCTTTATGAATGTTTGAGAGATAAGAATGTGTAAAAGTTGATGTCAAGGCAATCTTTAATATAAAGAGTAATATTATGGACAACTTATTTTCCTTTATGTAGATTTTATTGTGTTATATAAATTTTAAGATAATTATGCAACTTCATGTTTACAAGTATAAGACCCACACTTTAATCATTTTTATTTATAATTTAAACTTCTTGAAATTTAAAATTGTTATTTTAAAATTTTATATCACCTAAACATTCTATTTCTTACATTATACACTGAGAGATATGTAAGTATTGGAGTTGATGTATATGTAAATGAAGTATACTATGGTGGAGATGTATGCATAAATTACATGAGACATTTCCTTCAATTGAGTAGTCATATTTCAAATATGGGAAACAGGGAAATGTGTGATTTTAGTTAGGATATATCTTCAGTATCTTATTAAAGGAAATCATGGTATATATTTTTCTTGTTGAAATATGTTGAGTATTAGGTTTAGTTCTTCTCCTTTAAGTAACAACATCATTTTGGCCATTCAAGTTTCTTGGTTAATTACTTTCTGTATTTTTTTAGATTAGGTCAATTATGTTTCTCTATTCTTTTTCTTCTAGACAAAGTGATCAGATTATGTTTTACTTAATTTTTTAGCTAGTTAAATAAATCACATTGTGTTCAACCTCATTCAAGTCAAAACTAACATAGAATATTTGACCACAAGTTTAAGAAAAATCTCAAAACTATCATTCTTCGAACCCTAATCATATATTATTCAAAATCATTTAAATTTTACTCAACATTCACTAAGTTTTTTAACCTATTACATATCCAAGAAATAATCATAAACCCAAATATTTTGCATAATTAGAAAATGAGAATTTGAGTTTATGAAAAAAAAAAGACAAAATCAGATTTTAATTTTAGAAATATAACTTAATTATTGTCTCCGAAATAAAATAGAAGTACAAACTTTCACATAGAGATTAAAAAAAATATATAGTTAAGCCTAAACACTTTTTTAATATCATGAAGCATGAGCTAAAAAAGACGGAGAGAAAACTGTGTTTGAAATAGAAGAATCTTTTAGGGTTAAAAAATCAAGTCATATGGAAATAATTATCCAAGCACTAGTCCTTTTTTCACAGTCTATAAACTGGTTTCGAGTACTTTTTTAGGTAATTAAATATTAACAAGAAGGTGTTAAGGGAACAAATAAGAAACATTTATTGAAAAAATATTTAATATATTACAATGCAAAATGATTTAATATTCATTTTTAGCATTTAAAAACTAACTAGTATGATATATATTTTTAGATAATAAATATTTTTCATGAGAGAGAATCCTATATTTAAGTCTTACAATATTTTATTTAAATAGAATGCTCTTATTATATCTTAACTTATTAATATCATTTTCAATAAAACCTGTGAAATATAATGCATGTAATAAGTTAAAACTAAAATTTTAGTGATTTTGAAATTAAATCTTAATTAGACCATACACTTTGATGTTTTCATTAAAGAAATACTTCAAAGTAACATGGTTGTCTTCTTATATTAAAATAATTGAGCAAGTTTGATTAGTATATATATATATACATCTAAGACCTAGACATCAAGATAAAGTGCGAGAGAGATAACATGTTTTACATATGTATCCAAATATATATATATATATATATATATATATATATATATATATATATATATATATATATATATATATATTCAAATCCATTACGCATTTTTTTCTCAACAAAGTAAATTATTAACTAAACTAAACAATAGATAAAATATCATTTGGCCTCAGTATACTTTGCTGGAAATATATACATAGAAAATGAGGCACGATCATGTGCATGCAAATGCAGGTTTTCCCCATACCCATACCAGCATCGAAATGTCCTTCTATTCTTATTCACTAAGAAAGAAGACATAAGTGGATAAAGATGATTGGATGAGGTAAAAATAAAAAAAGAAACAAAGCACATAAGGAGATGAAGAAGGTTTCTTTTTGGGTGCAAATATGAAAACCGTTAGGTTTTGAATCCATAATCCACATCTGTTTTAGTGTTTGATTTTATGGCACTGAAAAGAAAGAAGTGACTGTAGTATAAAGAAATTTACTAAGGACGTTAGTGATGAAAAAAGTTATAATTATAAACAAGAACACATTTAATATTTCAAAAGGTAAGAAAAGTAAATCAACACTTTAGTGTTAGATGCTTAAAATAACTTAAAGAAAGACATGACATATTTGATCACAGAGTAGCCTTAACAATGGTTAAGGATAGTAATATAAGACGATGCAAATGTCTGTGAAATATAGGTAGAATGAAAGAACTAAATATCTAAGCTGATAACTTGCTTTATTATATAAATCGAAAAACCATTGGAAAGAATGAGCTGCAATTAAAGGTTTACAAGAAATGCATGATCTAAAGTGGGATTTTCAGCTTTAGGTTATGATCTGTCTGGCCATGAGTTTTCTCTTTTGACCCCTTTAGGCATGAACATTATCAGATACACAAAACCTGTGATGACATCTGGTTAAGTTGTCTTGTTGGAGTAGAAATGAGTGTTGAGTGCGTGTGTGTATATGCGGCACACATGCCAATAAGCATGTATATATGTAATTATGCTCACAGAGAGAGAGAGAGAAAGGGCACAGAAAGTATTGATAGAGAGAGAGAGAGAGAGAGGGATAGCCAGAAATCAGTAATGTTCATTATTGAATATAGTTCCAAACGTCACAGTTGAATTTATTCCCGGAAGAGAGTCGGCCAAACAAACTTTCCGGCCAACACCCAAACTGGCATACACATTATTATTCTATTATATTTATATATATATATATATATATATATATATATATATATGGCTTTACGTAACGAAGCCAAGCGTTATGATTATTCTACAGAACCTTTAGTCAACAATATCCTAACAAACCTTTCTCTTCACACATGACCCTCCCCTAAAACATTACTCTACCTCCTCCTTCAACCTTTTCCTTTAGTTTCCCCAAACTCATCAACATACACTACCACTTCTCAATCATGCATAGACATACATAGATACATATACATATAAGCAATACAATAATTATATATGTAACCTAATTAATCAACAACCACTAATTATTCACTGATTACCTCGTGCTGGTTGAAGCTGGAGGAGCCGTCACAACCATGGCCATGGCCATGGCCGTCGAATCCGAGTCCCGCCGGCATGTCCATGGAGGAGGAAGAGGCCGTGGCGGCGGTTACGGCGGTGGAGCTGAGTAACAGGTTTGGTGCAAAAGACCAATCACAGGAAGGGGCTAATAGCAAGGTGCTGGCGTTTGTGGTGGCGAAACCAATGCATTGTGGTGGCTGGGAAGGGTGAGGAATGGATTGAAGCAACCTGATTTGTCTCTTGAGGAACTTAACATAGCGGATGGCTTCGTCAAGCATCGAAGCGGTGTCCATTTTGGTTCCCCCGGGGACGAGTCTCTGGAGGATGCGGATTTTCTCGCTGATCCTCTCTCTCCTGTGGCGTGCAGCCACGCTCTGAGGGTCGTCGCTGATGCGAACGTTTCTTCTCTTCGGTTTACGGATGGTGGCGGGGTCGATGTCCACCGGTTGCATAGCAGCTATCTTGTACATCATCTCCTTCATGGCTCCCAGCTCTTCTTCCGGCTCCTCCTCTTCTTCCATGCTCTGAACACCCAGTATGTCTCCGAGGAACCCCGAGGAGGAGGAGGAGGGTGGTGCTACAACGGACGAGGTTGTCGAGGGGGGTGTTTGATGCATTTGAAGAAGGTTGGGGTTATGAGTGTGGGGGTAGTTGTTGGACCAAATCCCAGAAGCAAGAGGGTCTTGGACTTGGAGAATAATATGGTCATGATGTTGTTGTTGTTGTGGTTCGTTCGTTTCCATCTTTTCAAGATTCCAAGTGGTGTTCACATTTGTGAATGCAGTTGTGGTGGTGTTCTGGTTGGTGTCCATGTCGACCAAATCGACAGATATGAGAAATATGGGATGGGGCTAGCTGCTTCAGATCGGTGTGGTGTAGTTTAATTTGTTGGTTTTGTTAAAGATTAAAAAAAAAGGGGGGGGAAGGAAATTAGAGAGAGGTAGCTAGGTAGCAGCATGAAGGAAGAAGAATAAACAGGGTTTGTTTAATTTTTGGTGTGATCATAGGACTTGAAATGAAAGGCCCTTATAAACGTAAAATGAAAGTAGCAGCAGTAGTGGTGCGTATAAGAGGATGACAGCTGTGTGGTTGAATTGAAGGAATAGAAGGTTAATTAGGCTTAGGCTTACCTTGAAGGGTGTGTGTGTGTGTGAGTTAACATGGTGTAGGGTGTTTGATGGGTGTAAAAGGTTGGTAGACCCTAGAGAGGGACCCCATGGAGGAGGGGAGGAGGAGGAGAGAAAGAGGGAGAGGGAGTATTAGGAACGGGTTTTTACTGAAAGGGGGACTCACTGCAAAAAGCATGTCCATGAATCAATAAAAACAACAAAAGGTGGTAAAGCAGATTAAAAGAGATCGATTCAATGCGCGCTTCTACCAAATACTATCAATGCTATCTATCTTACCCTTCACAATACCAAAACCTAGTTAATCCTCTGCACGGACTCAAAAACTTCTATATCACAATTAAATTAATTTAATTTAATTTCCATCATGGGATTAAAGTATCTGTGTCTTGTGTCTGCTTTGCTTTTCTTGTTAACAAAAAAGACCGAGTCAACAAAACCACGCCTTTGTTTTAACTCCTAAACCACTAACACAATCTACGATGATGTTATGAGTTTCATGTTAACTACTTTCAGTGTGTAAAATTACAAGTTCTCGAAACATAATTCAACTCGAAACAAGAGAATATTTGTTAAATGGATGTTGTTAATGAGGAAAATGTTAAGTCAAAGATCCAATTATTATTACTTGAGACATGATAAGACCTTTCCGGAAAATTGAGACGACCAAAAATGATGGTATGAAATTTAGATTAGATTAGGTTAAACTGGTATGAGGGATGACATGAGTGATAGCAGAAAGGTAACGGTGAAAAGAGTTGGACCTAGGAAAGAGAGTAGATTGGTTTCTCTCTCCAAATTGATTTTTGGGGCACTGAAATCCTAGGGCTGCTTCTCCTTTATTACCATTTTAATGTGCCTCTTGCCATTTGGTATATTCCAGTCTCCTTCAATTCCCTCAATTTCGGGATTCATCAACAGTTACATTGCCTCCTCAAACTCACACCCTTACAAATCCATAAATCAATCATTTTTATCTCATAATATTTTTTTTATTTATTTATCAGCAAACAAATATGACTATAATTTGGTGTTCTCTCTCTTTTATTTCTCAGTAGAAGTAAATTGCTTGCAAAAATAATGTTTTAATTTATCTGTTCTTTCGGTATTTCAAGATAAATTAATCACTATTTTGTGAATAACACACTTACCGAGAAAAGAGAAGAAACAATGGTGTGTAAAATGTGCAAGTAGTAATTAATGAGAGAGATAAATGACAAAGCTCGGAAAAAAAATGTACGATGACAAGTTTTTTCACTTCTACTATAAAAAGTTATACATTATTTTAATATACATGAAAAATTATCTGTTTATTTTGTTAATCCGTCAAACCAGTGTTCCATTTTCAACGGTTGAACTATCTTATCCTAAATGCCAGCAGTGATAGATAGGTATATGTATAATAGTTTGGAAGAATAAAGAATATTTAACTCATTCAAAATAAATAGTCTTCATTCGATGTGAATAATTGTAGCCGAATCAGCTTTTGAAGTTTAAATTTGGCCTAAAAAATAATTATTCAAGTTTGACTAGTTTATTCTGTTAAACTTAATTAAAGTTTGAGTTTGAGTTATTAAAAACATATTAAACTTGAGTTTATTTGTTTGGCACATTTATAATATAATATAATTATAGTTTTTGTTTTTATGAAAAGTTCAAATTATCTTTCATCTTTATTAATATAGTCTTTAAATTTTGTAATATTAATATGCTATTAAAAATATGTATAAACTTTTTTTATCAAAAAATAATTCATATATTAAAAAAAAAAGTTGTGTTTTACACAAACACAACTTAAAGTCAAGTTATCAAAGTTTAGAATCAACTCATTAAAATAATAAAATTTAATAAATAAAGATAATTTATTTATGTAACTTAGCTAAACGAGTAATTAACAAATTTAACTGAATAATTCAGAAATAGTTAGAAAAAAAAAATTCAATTCACAGCATCTAATTATTTCTTCAACTTCTTAACTTTTTTCACTATGATTTTGAGGCTGAAATAAAATTTGGAAGTTTTTCCAAACACTATTTTTATGCTAAATGGATTTGTGAATACAAGCTTTATTATTCTGCCGAAGAATTTAAGTTAACAATGCATATTCCAGGTAAAGTTCAGTTCCTTTTATTTTAACAAGAAAATTGCTATTTAAAGGTTAATATGTGCAAATTTTAAAATATTTAATCAGTATAAATATGTATATCTTAATAAAGTAATTTAACAAATTAATAATAACCAAGATATTGAGAAGAAGAACGCATAGATAAAAAGAGAAGGATAAGATCACTTATAATTATTAATAAAATTCTAGTTAGAAGAATGTGCAACGGTAAAAGAATAAAAATTGTAATACTTGTTCTGTAATTCACCGAAAATTTTTCATATTCCTATAATATTATATTCAGAAATATTATTTTCAAAAACATGTTTAATTAACATTTAGTAGTTTTAGATGAAAATAAAATAAAATTTATGTAATAAATTTTTGAAAAAAGTAACTGGAAGAAAGGTAAAAGAATGTAATATAGGAATGATTTATTATTGAAGACAAGTCTTTGAAATATGGTTAATTATCTGTACAGTAACCTTTATTCTCATTAAAATATGAGATATTCACTTATTTTCAAAACAGAATTGTGAGGGGTTGGAATTAGAGTAACTATTGAAAATATGAGTTTATCATACAAAGTAGGTTTCATTCGAAAAATGATGTGTAATGTTTAAGGCAATATAATGCTCTGAAATTAAATTTATACTTATGACTCGTAGGGAATGGTATTTATAAGTTTTTATTTTTGATATGTATACAGTATTATGTATAGTTTGGGACAATTCAATTATCTCCATTTAATATATTTATTTTTGCTGCTAAAAAAATAAAATAGAATCCAGTTAATATGTGAGAGTCTATTTATCTAAAAAATATTTTTATAAGCTTTTAATAAACATGAAAATATTTATTTCCATTTAGAAAAAAAATGACAAACCTTTATACATATTAGGTTACCATGCCAAAACAAATTTCACGTAGAAATGGTGGAGAAAAGATCAAAACTAAAAATAATTTAATCAATTATTTAAACTCTTATTCCCTTAAAAATCGAATAACTAAAAAAATTAAATAATTTTTTAAAGATTTTTGTACAACGAATAAAAATTACAAGATAATAATATTCTTTAAAACAAACTAGTGAAAACAACTGTCCTGTATTTTTTTAATAAGTTATTTATTTTTAAAAAATAAATAAAAATAATAAATAATTATTCTAATTTAAAAATAGTTAAATTTAAATAAACGATAGTAAAATAGAAATATAAATATTTTAGTTCAAATTATAGTTACTTAAAAAATAAAATTTAAAAAGATATGTACAGAAAAAGATAACTCTTTATATATAAATATTGATAATATAATTAACAATTATTTGCATACGAAAGTTAATATCCAATATCATAATATATAATTGTTTTACCCAGAAAAGTGACAAAGAATTAACTTATTAAACAAAATTAACATACCCAGAAGATATTGTTATCCTTTTCTATCCAAGATGATTTTTTTTATTACTGTATACTTGTCACGAATGTCAAAACATTATTTATGCCAAACAACTCCTTAGAACACTAGTTAAACATTAATATATAGTTTTCTTTTTTGTTGAAAATCGTTGTAAAGTTATCATTAATTTTAAATGTTATACTTTTAATATAATTCTTTTATTTTATATTTTTAACTTTGCCCTTGTGAGAATAACTTCTAATTCTAAAGTGAAATACTTAATAAATAAATTTGCGATATTTCTTAAATTTTAAGAAATTAATGGACGTACAACTGTTATATATTGAAACAACGTAACTTGGAAATAATAAAATAAATGTTTAATTAGTCAGACACACTCTTGAAAATGTGTTCATCTAATTTCAACTTTTAAAAAAATAATATTTTAATCATGTCTTTTTCAAATAAAAATTACTAAAGTCTTTAACTTAATTCATGACTTTTAATATTAAATTTTAATATAAATATCAATACTTAGTTTTTTAAGTCATTTTAAATACCAATACCGATAACGATGTTAATAATTTTCTGCTGAAAATGACTTAATTGAGACATCTTTTCAAAAGTTAGAACTCAATTGACACCTTTTTAAAAATGGGTACTAAACTGACACATCTAAACGAAAGTGGGTACCATCCGACTAATTGAACCTAAAATAAAACATTTCGAGCTGGTCATATATTTTCACAACATTTCTTAATTTATAGATATAGCCTACCAAAAAAAAACTAGACAAATTAATTTGATAGTAAAATACTATTACATTGATTTTATTTAGGGTAGGATGTATATATTGTATTAAATGAGATATGAAAACTATATGCGAATATGTGAAGTTTTTCCAATTAATTGGTCATGTTTAAAAGAATAAATAATGAGTTTAATAAGATAAGTATTAACATATTTTTTATTTAATAAAATAAATAAATAAATTTTATTTAAACTCTATTAATCATTAAGATATTAAAAATATATTTCATTTTTTTTAATATTTACGTGTGATAATTACTAAAATAAAAAATATATGCTTTTAAATATTATTAATAGAGTTCAAGTAAAATAATAACATTAAAATTATTGTACTAAAATAATTGTTATTAATTTTATTATACTAAAACAAAAATATGTTAATATTTATTATTTTAACTCTTCTTATAATGTTTAATGTTTGAATCTATCCAATAAATGCTACCTATTAGAAAAGGTCAGACCCAACGACTACTGTACATTTTTTATGAAAATTTAGTTTCATATTAAATCTTTATCTGTTAGTTACAATAATAAATTTGAGTCATAAAGTGTAATTAAAAGTAAATTATTTCATTAAAGTTATAAGCTACTTTGATTACTTATAAATTAATTTTCGTATTACTTAATTATCTAGTTTATAAACTTTCAATTCTTCAAGATATAATTATATCTTGTAAGTTTTAGATACTTTTTTACCATTGTCATCACTTGATCATATAATTAATTATACATAAGATTAAGTCTCATTTTTTGGTATTATATATTAAAAAACCACCTAACTTTGCGTATTATAATGTCAATTTATAATAGAAAAATTTAATGGTCAATACCTTTTTTTTTTTCTTTACACTTTGACACATAAGTGTCTCGTTAGGTTTTGTGTAGGTGAAAAGCCTATTTATA
>Ga0214543_1012444_pt1 | contig 11318 bp, 8 predicted proteins | sample CNSS2metaG_FD_160094 | JGI IMG/M metagenome (GOLD analysis project Ga0214543, IMG submission 160094) | Root nodule microbial communities from cowpea collected in UCLA plant growth center, Los Angeles, California, USA - CNSS2 | ecosystem: Host-associated > Plants > Roots > Nodule | place: USA...
TATACACCGGACCAAATTTTATTCCAGACCCAAACATGCGTCGTAGGGTAAGGGGAAGACCACCAACTAATAGAATCCATAATGAGATGGATGAACCAAATCCAAACAGACGAAGCAAATGTTCATATTGTAGAAATGAAGGACATCATAGGGGCAATTGTCCCTACCGTCAGTAATTTATTACTTTATCCAATTTTCATGTAACTTTTATTATATTATTTTCATTATGTAATTTTTATTATGTCATTTTTATTATGTATTGATTGCGAATTTTTATTATGTTATTTTTATTATGTGATGTATTTTTTAAATTAATTTATTATACTAATAAAAGAATGCCAACAAATTAAATATTCTATACAAAAAAAAATTAAGAAATGTAAATGATTGAAAAACTGAAAATTGAAAATTTATAAAACATAAAATAAAAATGCAACGAAAAAAAAATCAAAAACTAAAACCGGCCTCCTGTCGGACGACTTCAGCATGTTACATGCAGAAACCGGCCAGAGGCCGGACGACTTCATTTAAAAAAAAAAAAAAAAAAAAAGGAAACCGGCCTCTGGGAGGACGACTTCAGCTTAATGTCGTCCTCCCGCCGGACGACACGACCCACTTTTGCAATATTATTTGAAACAGACCCCTTTTTACAAATACACCTCCAAACTGACCCCTTTTTACAAATTTCCCAATATATACACATATTCATGTTCTTCGAATACAGTTTCAGACTATAATCTCATTTGTTCACACAGTCTTAATAACATGTTACCACACAAACAAATATATATATATATATATATATATATATATATATATATATATATATATATATATATATATTTTTTTTTTCTTATTTTTTTTTGATTATTTAAATATGTTTTTGGTCCCTTAAGTTTCATTGAAATTTAAAATTAATCCCTCCTTACAATTTTTGATCAATTTAGTCCTTCAAATCTTTAAAAATACGTAAAATTAGTCTTTTTAACCAGATTTTGTTAAGTTGATTTGACGTTTCAAACGCATTTCATGATTTTCATGATAGTATTTGAATTGTTTACGCTGTTTGACACATTTTCACTTTAATGTTAACTCAAATATTACCACAAAATGTGTTTAAAATGTCAAATAAACTTAGCAAAATTTGGTAAGAATGACTAAATCCACACATTTCTAAAGATGAAGGACTAAATTGGTATAAAGTTTCAAAGATAAACTAATTCCAAAATTCACTAAAACTTAAGGGACTAAAAAACATATTTAACCCATATATATATATATATATATATATATATATATATATATATATATATATATATATAAGAGTAAATTATCAAAATGAAACAACTCTATTTTAAATTTATCATAATATATATTTACAAGTCATTCAATCCATCATTATTTTTTCAATTACAAGCATACTCATCGATATATTATACATCTATCTATACATTACATTATATCTATCAAGAAATATTTATTAATGTCTTCACTTCAAGATAAAACTTAACCTGTTTTAATACTTTAGGTATATATACAAACCTCAATTACATAGATCATTTAAAATATATTGATACTTAAAATTCAAAATAGGTATTTTGACAACACTATAAACTTTCTTTCGGCTTCTGACCACTTAATGTCTTATTTGTGTGACCTAGACTATTAGTAAAGTTAAAAATATTTGTTACACCATAATTATTTATTTAATACAAAAATTCAAATAATCATTCACAATCGTCCTCAAATTATAAGCTTACATTTACGTATGCATATATCATTTAAATACTTAGTCATAAAATTAGACAATTTCCACAAATTATTTACCTTTAAGCATTAAAGTAATTTCATCACAACATATTAAAACTTTGATATAAAAACCTATTTAAATAAAACATAAACCATTGATGCTTAATATAGTGGTGAAAAGATTGTTCATACAAAGATAAAAAATAAAAAAAAAATCATTATAATTTTTACAATAAATTTGGTCATAGTAAAAAGTATTGTACAATGGTTAAGAGATAGAATCGGAGTATCTCTCAAAGAGAATGTATTGTTTTATGATTAATGAGCATTGGATTGGAGTTATTTGGAAGATGGGTTTAGTAGTACTTAATGACAATAGAAGTTAAATTAAATTGTTATAATGATAATAATTTAAACTAAGAAATTGATAGAAAATTTGTTCTAGCAAAATAGTTTAAGTTTAAAGTTTTGGAGATAAAACTTTTAATTTCTATCACAAATGTTACAATTATTTTTTTTTACGTAAATAAGTTAGCTTATAGGATAATTACCAGCTGATAAGATAATTAGTAGCTAATAAATTAACTATTACATTATAAGTTTCTAACTTATAAATTTTGAACAGATAAAATAACTTATTGAATTATATATAGGGGTTTGATAAATTAGTTGGTAGTTAATGAAAAATGACATAAAAAAAATATAAGTAAATAAGTTTTAATATATAAATACAATTTCTGTTTCTAAATATAAATATATTATTATGTAATATAATTTTAGATTTTTTTAAATAATTAAATTCCTATTAAAAAAGTTTGTATTTTTATTTAATTTTTAAAAGTTGTATATGGTTTTTTGTTTGAACAAGTAATTTTATTTAAATGAATTCATATCATGAGTACTAATTAAATTTACCTTTTATTTATTTTTCAGAAATGTTATTTTATTTATTTCTTATTTAGGCTACGTTTACATTAAACATTTATTTGATACTTAATTTTGTAATGATAAATATTTTTAATTTTAAATACATAAAATAAAATAAAAATTTACCAAACAAATATTAAAAATAATATAATAATTAATTGTGTCTATAAGATTAAAATAGATAACAATCAAATGAAATTTAAAATAATAAAAAATGTATTCAAATATAAAATACTTATAGAAGAAAATTAAATACAGTACAAATGATCTGAAATAGCTTATATTTTATAAACAAAAAACTACCTACACAACTTTTGTATTGCTTAAACTAATCTATATAAGCTACTCCAATTAGTTAGTTTTTATCGAGGTTATTTGTCTCATCAAAACCCAATCAAAATAACTTTTAGATAGCAATTTTGCCAGTGTTGAAAATTTTATCATTGATGATTTGTTCCAATTAATTAATATAATTCAATCAACTACCACGATCAAACAGTGACAGTAAATTCATTCTTCAAGCTGTGAATAGGAAAAAAAAAACAATTAAATGTAAATGAAAGTGTCAAAATAATGCAACCATGATTGAATAAATAAACTGTGTATCACATTTCCTAGTGGGCTAAAGTTAAGTAAGAACAAACATTCTACGAGACAATATAATTTTCTGACCTCCACACTCTAACATGTTTGTCATAGAATGAGCAAGTAGCCACCAATGGTTTGGTTTTCCCACCAAAGTGATTTGCTTCACCTTTCTGCCAGTCTGCTCCATAAGCAAGAGAATCATGTTTGTTGTAAGTTTCCAACACTTCAGCACTGTCACCTTTAATGGCAACAATAGCAAAACCATTGTGCATACATGCAGCCAAGACCAAGCCTGGAATGAAGGGGTGCTGCTTAACCCTCCAAACTCCTCCCCCTAAGCTAATTGAAGAACTGTTAAGGGGTTTTGAGAGTGACCTTAAATCCCATACCCTCAGGAATTCATCATAGCTACCAGTCAACAAGATATTCGGGTCATGTGGACTCTTCTCAATGCAGGTAACACCCATTTTGTGGACCTTAGAGCTTTGAAATACCACATTGGGAGGTTTATCTCGCAAATCCCAGCAACTGAACTTGCAATCATCAGAGCCAGTGTATATCAAATTTGGTTGGTGAGTATCAAAGCAGGTTGTCCAGAGTTCAAAATCATGAGCCTTCCACTGTTCTTGTATTTCTAGCTTGGATTCAAGAACAGAAACAATAGAGACAGAGCCATCAGAAAGTCCTACTGTGATAGATGTGGCTGAAGGGTTCCAATCCAGGTACAAGCACATAGAGTTGCTGATTTTCTCATTAGTGATCTCCTTTAGATTAACTCCTGACATAGAATCAATAACAAATCTTTAGTACAAGGTAAGTGAGTAAAAGATGATAAGACATCTCTTTAGCAAAATACCAATTTAAAAATAACATAACTTGATGTCGTGGATGAGTACATGTACTAAACCTATATAATAAAAACAATAGCCGCTAACAAAAAAGTATATAAAGCAACTAAAACTGTTAGAATGTCAAATAATAGGTGTAAGTTGTAACAATAATTGCAGTTTTCATACTAACACATGAATCTTACATTCAGAAAGGCCATCAAAAAGAAATAGATTAAAATCCCAAAATAGCCATATATGGGAATCAGTCTTGTGGGATTTTTGACCGCATAAGAAATTGTTATCAAACTCTTAAGTCTCAACTCGTAAATTCCAACAGTTACACTTCTAAGTATAGGTAGCCAATTGACTGTTTGAACTCCTTTCTAGATTTAGATAGACTTGGAAAAAACTTGAGAATCAAGAGAATTGGTGAGTCTCGAAATAAAATGTACTTTTGACTCAATTGACCCACGATAACAATGTATTTATGCTTTCCCATGTGTTGCATAGGAAGTCCAGGTACATGCAATATTTGAGTAAGAACCAAAACAATCAAACTCTCACCATATTTTGTTTAGTGAAGCCAATTAGCATGATGTTTTGTTGCTATCAAGCTTAGTGTTATCAAGTTCGCATTCTTCTATAGTTATCGTGCCTAAGAACTCAGCATCCATTGTGAATTCAAGATCACAAGAATTCAGTGTTGTCAACCCATTGTGAAGAAGCAAATATGCTTGTGAAATAGAGGGCTTTGCATAAACAATAAGGACTAAGCTAGCTTTGGTATCGAAAACTTTCACACAAGCACCACTATATCATTCCAACATACCATGTAGCAAAACCTAAAACAACTAAACCTTCGAACATTTTGTTAGTAACATGGACGAATCTTCAGTTTTAGAGCCAAACAAATAATAATTCATCTTGAGTACATGCATCGTCTCCACTGTAACTTGTGATGAGATTTTTACCTAATATTTTAATATTACTTCTAAATATTTATATATTTGGTTAAATTTTAACCTATCCGTCAGTATGAACTTCAAGTTTGACAACTTTTTATTTCAATACAGTTTTTTAGTGTTACTAAGTTGACATGTTCATATCGAATACAATGCTTCATAGAAATGAATCAAGAACTAAATCCATACCTTCCACTCCATTAGAGCAACCTTCCAGCATTTTAATTCTCAAGTATCCATCAGCATCTGCTTGAGCTAGAAAAGGATTCAAACGCCCTCCAGGTGGGCTCCACTTTATGTCAAAAATTCCAGCAGTTTCCTCACTAAAAACCATGTCAAGGTGGCCTTTCTCCTCATCAACATTGAAAAGTGAAATGCTTCCATGTCGGTTGGGCTGACAACCTTCTTGTAATGTGTAAGTGGATACCGCTAAAACATTATGGTACAAATCATACGGACAAAACTCCACAGCATCAGCATTCCCCTTTAAATAACAATGTGCTACGTCCATGCTAGCCGAATGATTGCCTAGCTACCTTATCAGCAACTTTGAATAAGACAACCAAATTTAAACGTCACCATATTGATTTCACAATAACATAATTTACCATAGAAAACATATGTCAGAAGAACATAAAATAAATCAATCCAAAATAAAACATCCGACCAAAATTAAACGGAATGAAAGTTGCGGATGTTTAAAATGCACAATAAAGATTAGAAGTACAGATTTTCATGTTAACATTGTAGTTGATCAACTTGATCAATGATACCTTTTAGGGAACATCAAAGGAAGGGTCAAAGAAATAGAAAATCCTATCAAGGAACCATACCCTTACCCAACACAAAAGGGTTTCGTTCCCTCTTCTGCAAAATCCATGAAAAACTTCTACAGGTATTGGCATTATCTAGTGTGTGTGGACTTCACGATTCAATATACTGTTTTGGGCTAAGTATAATGATTATCACCGCAAACACAGATTTAGAGTCAATTACAATTTTTAGTTTAGTATAGAGTGAAGGGCGCAATAAATAAAAATAATACTAGAAAACTCAATATAAACAAATTTAGAAAAAAGGAAAAAAAATGGATTCAAATAAAAACATTGGCCCTGTCTCACCTTAACTCCCTTTAAGAAGATCACAGCTCAGTATATACGTATATACAAAGTGCATGGACTGCCTCAATCAACTCTATTTGCAACCATAAGCTAACATATAGTTCCCAAAGATATATTTCCAAAAGAGAGCGACGATGCTTCCAATCGTCGCTGCAGCAGCACGACGATTATGGCCGTACTGGAATCTGTTGGTAGGGTGGTCCTCAGTTCAATGCTACTCGTGTCGATGCTTCTGATCGCGGCTCCCACGCAGTTTCTGATCAGAGGTGCGGCCGCGACGTGGAGGTGCACGAGAAAGCTTCCATGGCATTTTGTATTGGAAATTTGGGGAAGAAGATGATGTATTCTGAAAAGGGAAAATCTTGGGCCGGTCCATTTCCTGCTTCGCACACCCCTATTTTACTATTCCACCGTAATTGGACAAAAATTTCAACTATCCGCCATAATCTTTAAGGTTGACTTGGATCTATGAAAAAGATAAACAACTATTTAAATTGTTTTAAAAAAAAACATAAAAATTTGACCCTGTCTTTTGAGAAATCGGGTAACATAGTCTTTATGAAAACAAACTATTTAAAAAAACCATAATTTAATTAATATTTTTTAAAAATTTAAATTTTAATATATATTTTTTAACCTTAATTTAATTAATATTTAAAAAAAATTTAATTTTAATATATATATATATTATTTATCAAGTGAATCCGAAATTTTACATAATAAATAATTATTATTAAGTAAATCCAAAACTAAATATAATGATTATATTTTTTAATTATTTAAAAAATTTAATTATCAAGTAAAATTAAGACTTAACATAATCAAAATTTATTTAGAAATATAGATTTAATTATCTGTAAGTACAAAATTTAACATGATAATCAAATTTTATTTAAAAATTTAGATTTAATTGTCAAGTAAACTTGAAACTTAACATATTAATCCAATTTTACTTGAGAGTTTAGATTTATCGAGTCTTAATATAATAATCAAATTTTATTTACAATATTTTAATTATGAAACAAATATGAGACTTAACATAGTAATTAATCATCTCCAACACAACAAAAATAACATAACCTATTAATCCAATTTTATTTAAAAGTTTAGATTTATCGAGTCTTAATATAATCAAATTTTATTTATAATATTTTAATTATAAAACCAATCTAATATGAGACTTAACATAATAATTAATCATCTCCAACACAACAAAAATAGTAATTTTGATTTAGAAGTGAGGAATGGATTTATAGATAAAAACATAAATCCCAAATAAAAAGATGAAGCAGCGGTGTGAATAGCAAAACAGGGATGCAAAGAGCATAAGCATCTAATTAATAAGGCAGGAGTGTAAGTATTGAAATGAGAGGTGCAAACAGCAAATCAGGTAAAGGGCAAAGCATAAATATAGGGTGCGCTAAGTAATTTGAGTGTAGTCCAAATTATTAGCACACGAGGGTATGGAGGGTTAAAATGGGGTACAGAAAGAAAATTGAAATCAGCCAAGCTTATACCCAATTCCTTTTCTAACTTCTTCCATCTGCGCATACCATCCACACAAATCCTAGCACAGGTGTTAACCACCACCAAGCCGTTCCGATAGACTCACCGGCAACCTCGCCGGCGTCCGCCATGTCCAAGCCACCTTCATTTTCAGACCCAAACTGAAAATCGTAATGCTTCACAGCCACTCTCGTTTCTGAATCAGAATTTTTTCACATCGCCACCAGTTTTCGTCATCACTGCAATCTGTGAATACACCGCCATCGAACCTTCTCCGTCATCTCCGGCCACCTTCGCAACGCCTTTAATGAGCACAATTGACGAGCATCACAGCCGTAGTGATTCCAAGACTACCGTCATTTACCATCACGATACCGCGAACCTCGGTTCGGTCAACTCCGATGAGGCATCTGATCGAAACTGGCGCCGATGAAGACGCTTCCGAGCAAGTCAAATCCGCTGCCGCGATCACTTTGGCACCATCAGAATCTCGAAATCGAAATGCACCCCAGTGTTCTCGTCTCTAACCCTAACTTCAAACTTCAAAAAATTGAAGTGTGCGACCTCCAACGGCCGATAACACCACTGTTACATTGTTCTTTGCTTCCATCTTTTTTAGATAATCCTATTGAATTTGAGTGTGTTTTCCAGCAATGGAGGTTTATTTTCATTTTACAGATATTCAAAACTATAATTTCATTGGTTTACTATCATCTTTCGCATAGGAAGTGAATTGTTATCAATTAATTCTACATTTGCTATTTTTTTTACTCTAATCTCTCTGTTATGTGTTCTATTCTACTCTGTGATATGTGATTTTTGTATTAAGATATAAATTGAAGCAAATAACAAATCCACCAAAGAAACGATCAATTCGAACAATGATTCAAAATAAAATTTAATAGAAACCATAGAGTAAGAAGAATGAACACCTCCGTTGCCGTGATTTCTTTTCTTTGCTATTCAAATCTTCTTTCTTCTCTCTGATCCTTCAAACCCAATTCACTCTTCATCCGTCTCTCTCCCCCTCCTCCTCCTTCTCCTTCTTCAATTTATTTCTTAATTCTGTTTTTACAGTGTTTCCAGGTGAATGAAACGTTGGTTGAATCTGCTAAGTTAGTTGTGCCTGTGAGGGAGGAGTGTGTGAATTCAATGAATCTGAGTGCATGAGTGAGGGAGGTGAAAAGTTACCTGAGTGTGTGTGCGTGAGTGGTGTGGGAGGTTAGTTTGTTAATGGGCCTGGTGTGTGTGGTTAATGTGGGCGTGTAAAAGGAGAACAAGGGAGTGTGAAAATGAAAGAGATATTGGATTGCTAAAAAATGTGGTAAGAATAAAAGCAAGAGGAAGCAATTAGAAATAATTGGGTTATTATTATTATTTATTTAATTTATTTTAATAAAAGTTGGGTTCAAAATGATTTTTTTTAATTATTTTTAATTTTGTTATAAATTTTTAATTTTATCTTACAAACATTATTTAACCCTTTATTAATTTTTTATTTATTCATTATTATTATTATTTTGTTATTATTTTATTTATTATTATTATTTTATATGTATTATTTTGAAACTAAATTTTTTATAATTTTATTCATTCAAATAATCTATCCTACATTCTACTTTTTTGTTTTATTTCCTTTTCATATTTCATTTTTCTCCCTAAGAAAATGTTAGGATAACATTTATTTTATTAAACTAAATGTTAGCATAATAAATCAATTATGACTAAAACCTAATGTTGTAATCGGGATCACGACAGGACAACGAACCAAAAAAAGAAAACGAGTTTGAAAAGAGATTTGAAATCGCCACTATAGTTATTCTGGAAAATCATAAAGACAAGACAAGTATGCGAAAAACTAAATTTTGGATCTGGGAATAGGTTACGTGTAGGGAAGACGCTCACTCGAGAACGGTATCTTTAATTAAAAATACAAAATTGATGTGATTTTCAAAATATTAATTTTCCCCAAAAATAATAAGACAAAAACACTAAAAAAAATAATTTTTTTTTTTAATTTCTTTAACTCGACAAGGATGTACTATGTTTAGGGCACGACAGGAACCCTAATCTCCTTTCTTCTCAAAGCAGGAAACGAGATTTCTTTTTCTCCTCTCGCGCCTGGAACCAAATCCATCATCAAGCATCATCAATGCTTCACCTACTCCGGCAGGCCAGAGATGCCGGTGGTGACGGCGACCATCACCAAAAATTTCACCGGCGATCACGCGTCTCTTTCTTCCTTCGTGCGCGAGACCCTTTCTCCATTGCCTCGAGCCACCACGATTCCAGGAGCAGATGCCGCCGCCGCAAGTCCCACGGCCGGCGAGACACGCCGCCGTCGACACCAGCCACCAACGGAAGCATCGTCGGCGAGAACCCAACTCCGCGAATCGTCTCCTTTCTCGTTTCTCTCCCGCGCGCGAGATAGGCCGGATCCCGGAGCTCCGCCGTCGCACACCATGCCGCTCCAGTCTCATGTTCGTCAGCTCCGACCGCCGCGACCTGGACTGCCGCCACGACGCCATTGCCGCTCGCAAAGAGTACTGACCGAGATGCCAGCTGCTGTCACGTTTCTCTGTTCAAAGCTCCGACCCGCCGGCGGCGATATCTTCCCTCCCTCCCGTGGTTTCTCTGTTTCCGATTGGAGGTATGTGGTCGGAAAGGCGCTAGAGTTTGGTGTTGGAGTGGAAGGAGGGTCCCGATTCGGCGTGAATGGAGATTGCAGGGATGTGAATCTGCTGTTGAGCGTGTGGGTTTTGGTTTTTGGGTTTCTGCTCTCTCTGGCTTTTGTGGTTGGGGTGTTATGGTGATTTTGGGTGTTTTGCTGTATATGGCTCGAGGATGATGAATGATGCGGGTAGAAAGGTGGATTTGGAGTGTTGTACTGTTTGGTTTGGTGTGTCTGCAGGTTCGAATGAATCGGAGGCTAGTGTGGGCGTATGAATCAGATGGTGATGAAAAAAAAAAAACGAGGAAGAAAAGTTTGGTGTTTGGAGGAATGGAGGGAAACCGTGGCTGTGGGGTTCGGTTGGGGCTTGGACGGTGACAGGAATGTAGTGCTCATACAGTTAAACACAACACAGACAAACAAATATGGTAAACACAACACAGACAACATTCATTCAAGGACTATCAGATAGTCTTGCATTGATCCAAACATCCAAGAATATTGATGCTTACCTCTTGCAGTCTCTTTCTGTTTGTACTGCTCGTTGTTCCTCTTTTGTTGCTTGTTGATTCTGTTATCCTTTTCCTTTTTTTGTGAAACTGTATCTTTAAATTTTGTTTTTTCCCCGTTAGCTTATGTGTCTCTCGCTCTCTCTCTTTTTCTGCTGAGAACCCTCCTTTTGTTCATGGTCCGGTAAAAGGGTGGGAAGTGGCGGTTGCTTCTCCTTGCCCAATGTGCAGAGTCTTCCATCAATGCATTTAATTTTCTTTTTTGTGTATGAGTAGCAGCAGACGTTCCAGGAGGGTATCAATTAAGGAAAGTATTAGGCAACTCAGGCAGCACGCCACAGCAACTCATGGCAACAGAAAATTAAATGCTTTGCACCGTTTCTCTTTACTTTTCTTTTTTTCTTTTTTTTTTTCAAAACTGTTTTTTTTTTTTCACCCTTTTTAGTCCGTTTTTT
>Ga0214543_1012450_pt1 | contig 11312 bp, 8 predicted proteins | sample CNSS2metaG_FD_160094 | JGI IMG/M metagenome (GOLD analysis project Ga0214543, IMG submission 160094) | Root nodule microbial communities from cowpea collected in UCLA plant growth center, Los Angeles, California, USA - CNSS2 | ecosystem: Host-associated > Plants > Roots > Nodule | place: USA...
GTAAAAAGAAAAAAAATAAAAAAAAAACTAAAAAGTGAAGTCAGGTCTAAGGATGACTTCACTTTCAAAATATATAGAAACCGACTTCTGAGAGCATGGTTTCGTTTTTTGAAAAAAAAAAAAACCGACACGGTAAAGGACGACTTCACCTTTAATGTCGTCCTCAACCACGACGACTTTACTCTATTTTGCAAAAAAAAAAATTAACGGACCCATTTTTACAAATTTTTTGTCAAAATGACCCCTCTTTACAAAAAAGTCCATATATACATGTACGGTTTATGTTCTCCAAAAAAAGTTTGATTCTTTTTTGAAGTATAGAAATCAGTCAATAGTTATACAAAAAGTGAAGAATCTCTTAGTTTTTATCTGAAATCTAAGTTCAACTTGCATATGAGGCTCATCCTAATTGGTATGCAGAAAGAATGAGGAAAAGATGAGAAAGAAAAACAGAACTACTCTGTGGTTTTGGGAAAGAAAAAAAAGAAAGAGAAAAAATCTTAGTTTTGGTGCTTTTTCATCTACAAACAATCATGTGGCAGATCCAAAGACAGAAACAAAGTGATGAAGAAAAAAGTAAAAGATAAAAAAGTGAGTTTGATGAACAATATTACCATATAGTTTTTGGAAAGAAGTTCATCACGATAAGCAATAGGAGTTTGGCAGTTTCTGCACTTGTAAGTTGCAGGTGGAGCCATTGAAGTGAATCAAATGAAGAAGATGAAGTTGTGAGTTTTGTTGAACACAACCAATGGGTTTATATAGGAAGAGAGAAGAGGCGTGGATTACCATTATTGTGACGTGGTCAACACAGTGTTTGGACCAAAGGATATGAATATCTGAATCGCCTGCACCGCACCATAACGCGCTTTCACGCACCCAACAAATCATAATCGTCGAAATATTTCATCACATCACTTTTTTTTTTAAATATATTTTTGTCTTGAATTTTAAAATTTTAGATTAATTTAGTTATTTATCTTTTGAAATATATGAATAATTTTTTTAATCAAATTTTTTTAGGTTGATTTGATGTTTCATGCGTATTTCAAGACTATATTTGAGTTGTATATACTGTTTAACACATTTGGTTTAATGTTAAGTCAAATACTATTACGAAATGCGCTTAAAATCAAATAAACTTAATAAAATTTAATTAAAATGATTAAATTCACATATTTCGAAAGATAAAAGACTAAATTGGTCAAATATTTTAAAATGGACTAATTCTAAAATTCACTAAAAGTTAATGAATTAAAAATATATTTAACCCTTTATCTAAATTTTTTTTTTAATAATTATGACCAAAATAACTGTACTCGTTTGAATTATTTTGAATTATGACCAAAATATCTATTTATTCTAATTTTTCGATGCATGACTTTAAGTTAATATTTTAGTAAAATTGATGAAATAATTTCTACAAATTAATTTAATCTTTTTTTATTTTTTAATTTTACTAGACTTTATCCAAATAAAAAGAAAACATATTTTCAGTAATTAGATTCAAAACACTAATCTGAACCGTGCGATCTTCATCGTGTGGTTACAAAGCAGCGAAAGCGAACACATGTGGTTTCTAATTGCACTGCATCCCTTCCCACCTTGTGCGCACGTGATAGAGACAACGTTAGGTACCACGAAAGATCACTCAAACATTATTATCTACCAACTTTGACTTCTTTCGGTTTTAATGTTATCACTTTATATATTCATTCATTTAACTAATTCTCTATTTTCTTTTCTATTTTCCAAATTAATGACAAAAAAGGTGTTATTTTCTTTCTTTACTACCCTATACATAATACATACAATAAAAAGGACAAACTATTCATCGACTTACATATAAATTCTTTATGAATATGTAATATTTAATATAAAGATACATATTTAACATTCTATTAGAGATTTAACGAACCAGTAAAACATGTAAAATTTATTCTTTTATTATTGAAAAATATACGGGAAATATGATAATAGAATTCGTAAAATTTTGATGATAAATTTGTAAAATATTAATAATAATTAAGTAATAAAATGTAAAACAATTACTTTTGATTTATCAACCCATGCCTGAATATCGGTGAACAATTTCCTATTACTTTTGTAACCCGTTGACTATAAATTCTAGCAAATTAAATTATGAAATGAATTCTCAAGTTAAATGTTGGACTGTAGTATTAAACAAACACTCTCTACGATGATAATTTCAAACTTACAATTAGAAGATAACAATTATCAAACTTACCACTTTTATTTATGAATGTATTTTTTTTTTCAGTTATTATCATAATTGTTCGTTTACAAATATAGTTTTTTCAGTTAGTTTACTTAAACAATATATTATTAAAATATATTAAATATATTAAAATAATATTTATGTTTAAATTAGAATGCCTTTGCTATCATGAGTTGAAATAACAATAAATACGTTATTATGATCTTTGGAATTGATTTCCACGAATTACTTTGCGTGGTGGACAAGTAAGGTGAGTAATGTACAAGCACGTTTAAGGTCTTTTCAATTTTATTGGCTAAATCTATGATAGAATGATCGGTTCAAATCATAGTTGATAAATAAGTCTACTTAATAAATTAAAAGTGTAATAAAATATGGTTGAATGTTATAAAAATATGTTTGTATTATGAAATAAAGTGAATAATAGAGAGAATAATAGATAATCGAGAAGAGAAGAGATAATATAGAATAGAGGATAGGGAGCAACTCATTTATATATTATTATTGATAGGAAGAGTCCTATTTATAGATACACCATGTACTCCATAAAGAAAACAAATCAACGCAATTAATACAAATATTTACATAAAGAGTAATGAATCATATGAGTATTAATCATATGAGTAAATGTATCAAATCAATGGACAATCATTAATTCATTAATTCATAACACTCCCCATTGAGTATCCATTGATAAAAAAAGTGTCTCGTTAAAACCTTACTAGGAAAAACCCTTTGGGATAAAAAAAACCTAGTGAAGAAAAAAGAGTACAACATTTTGTATTTTTTAATACAATATTGTTCATCACATATTCTATTTCTTCCCCTCATGTAAACTTACATCCTTAAGGTGATAGAGTACAAACTTGTGAATCATTTACTCAAAAGTTCTTTTTGCCAAAAACTTCATAAGTAGACTTACCATATTTTCACATGAATGAATTTTTGGATATTTATATCATCCTTTCAATTGAACAATACACTATTGTCTTCATACATGGTTGTTGATTCCATCTTTGTTGGGGATAGTCACAAGTTTCTTGCATATGTTGAATTATAGACCTTGACCAAACATATTCACAACATTCCTCGTAACTCTGTGCGATTAGATGATGTTGCTACTATGGTTTGTTTCATATACCTTCATGAAACCATTGTGCTACCACATGTGAACAAACATCTTGTTTGTGATTAACCATTGTGACATTGTGAGAATATGTAAAATAACATGCATATACATAACCCATTGGTCTGAATCTGAATCATTTGGATGAAATAAGCTCATATTCGTAGTACCCTTAAAGTAACGAAGTATATGTTTTACTCCAAACCATTTTTTCTTGTAGTTAAAGAACTATATCTTGCCTAACAAATTTACAGTAAATGCAATATTAGATCGAGTATAATTAGCAAGATACATTAGTGTTTCTATGACACTAAAATATGGTGCTTCTGGACCAAGAAGATCTTCATCATTTTCTTGAGGTCTAAGAAAAGTCTTTATCAACATCTAATGACCTCACAACTATTGAAGTGCATAATGGACATGATTTGTCCATTTAGAACATTTTAAGCACCTTAATTATATAAGCCTCTTGACGTATAAAAATACCTTTATTTAAATACTCAATTTCTAATTTCAAATAAGACTTTGCCCTTCAAAGATCATTAATCTCAAATTATTTCTTTGAGTAATCAATTGCTTTTGTGAGCTCATTAGGAGTTCCAACGATGTTTATGTCATCTACATAAACAATAATTATGGCAAATTCATTTTTGAATCTTTTCATATAAATACAAGAACAAATAGGATCATTTATATATCATTCTTTTAATAAGTACTCAATAAGACGGTTATGCCAGACACGTCCTGATTGCTTTAATCAATAAAAGAACATGTTCAATTTTATTGAATAACCCTATTTAGAATTTGTCTTGTTGGACAAATAAAATCCTTCAGGGATTTTCATATAAATATGATTCTAAAAAAAACCGTAGAAATAGGTTGTAACATTATCCATTAGATGTAAATGCAAACCTTGTTGTGCAACTAGGATAATTGAATATTGCAATGTTGTTGCATCCAATACTAGTGAATATGTTTTTTCACAAATCAATACAAGGTTTTGTGAACAACCTTGAGCAACCAATTGCTTTGTATCTAACAATTTTATCATTCTTAATTTGATTTTTATGTAAAAATCTATATGTACCCAACGAGTTTCACAACTTCAGATGTGCGAACTATACGTCCAAAAACCTTTCGTTTAGCAAGCAAATATAATTATGCTTCTTTGCATATTTTCATTTTGGCCAATCTTTTCTTTGCCGACATTCTTCAATAATCATTACTTATTTATCCTTATTGTCATTCATAGCATTCATCGCTATGTTATGAGTAAAAGTTTCATCAATGTTAACTTCATTTTGGTTCCATATTATATGATTCATGACATAATTTATTGAGATGTCATCATTTTCAACAATTTCAGGTACCTGAGATTCTTCTGGAATCGAACAATTAATTATGTCAAATGAATCTTTTGGGATTTCAACCTTTTCGATTAGGTCATTTTTCATTTTAGCTCCCTTTCTCATTCAAGAGTTTTTATCTTTGGAACCAATAGACCTACCCCGCTTCAAACGTGTCTTTGGAACTAACAAGCCTACCATGCTTCAGGCGTGTTATGAAATAATATCAAGATGAGTAGCATCCATATGGCCATAATCAGAATCAACATCTTCATAAGCAAAATGTGTTTCTATGTTCTTCTCATTATTTGTAAGATGCTTTGGTGTACAATAAGTACAACTCAAATGGCCTTTACCACCGTAATGATAATATATACTTTCATCTTTTTGTCAATATTTTCACATTTTCCTTTTCCCTTTTTCACATTATTGTGCCACATTATTGCTGCATTCACTTCTAGGAATGGAGCAGAACCAATTTGGACATGTTTCACGATTTTCTATCAAAAGCTCATTGCTTTGTTCAACCATACAAAGGCATGAAATAAATTCACAATATTTATTGTTGCATTCACTTCTAGGAATGGAGCAGATTAGGTAGATCTCATGATTTTTCATCAAAAGCTTTCTTGCTTTGTCTTGCCCGCCATACATATGCATGAAATAAATTCATAATATTTGTGAAATCTTTTTTCATAATATTTTTGTCGCATGAGCAAATTTGTTGCTTAGATGCTTTATTTCTTTATTTAATGGTATCCTAATATCCATTGCATCTAAATGTATTTCAACATTTAAAATCCAATATAAGCAATTCTTCCTTATAATATCAGGGGTCACAAATCCAAATTTTGCCATGTTTCGCGTGTTTAGAACTACCACATAAAATACTAATATTAATAATAATAATCATCATCATCATAATAAAAATAAAAATAAAAAAAAGACAGAGATGAAAATTGATAAAGTCGAACAATTCTTATCACAAAAGGAAGAATATAAGGTAAAATTATAAATTGAGAAATGATTAGAAAGAGTCTGGATTGAGACACGCAGAGCATTGTCGTTAGAGAGAAAAAACTTCCATTAGTCCTTAGTTGGTTGGAGCATCGTGCTGATAACGTGTTATGAAATAAAGCAAATAACAGAGAGAATAATAGATAATAGAGAAGAGACAATAGAGAATAGAGGATAGGGAGCAACACCATGTACTCCATAAAGGAAACAAATCAACGTAGTTATACAAATATTTACATAAAGAGTAATGAATCATATGAGTAAATGTATCAAATCAATTGGGAATTATTAATTCATTAATTCATAACAGTTCGAATGTTTTATAAGAATATTTTAACTAATTGATTCTAATTTTGATTTATTCATATTGTTTAACTATCAAGAGTTAATTAAATTATGAATATATAGTTTAACTATCAAGAGTTAATTAAATTAAATTAACTTATTGTTTTTTCTTTGAAATTGGTTGAATGTATAAGAAAATATTTCTATATAACAATGAGCTTACATAAAGATTTAACTTTCTAGAAAATCATTAGAAACGTGAGTAAGCTTAAATTGAGTGATGTATTATGTGAAGTGAGAAGAATCAAACGTTCTTGAAGAGATTTTGGATAATGTAGTGTAGATTGCTTTCAACTAAGGACTTGTGATAGTTCTAAGTGAATCATTTCACATGTTATGTGTTCTTTAAGTCTTGTTAAGTTTTTGATCTTTCTAGAAGAGTTTCAAAGGTATGCAATAGGGTTTTGCATATTCTTGTAGGCTTCTTACATGGTTCAAGAAGTATTGTTGTGATATAGTGCTATGTGTAATATTGTACTATCTTAATGATTAGTGTAACATTATTCTCAAGTTACAAACTATACTAGATGTAGCTCTTAAAAAGTAAATCAATATAAATATTGGTACCATTCTTGTCTATCTTTCTTTAAATTTCTCTTTATTTGAAGCTTTTACAACTTATCACATTTGATTCTAATTTCTATCTCAAAAAGACTTCCTATGTGATTAAGTTTGTACATATTCAATCAATTTAAACAAGCAAATTAATCTTATCTATTTGTGAGATTGTTCATTAGGGTTGGAATTTAAATAAATTGTTTCTTTGCAATTTTATTTCATATTATTGGTTAAAACAGGAACAATAAAGGTTATTTTTGGATAATCCTTTTGACAAAATTCTAATTTCTATATCAAAAAGACTTCCTATGTGATTAAGTTTGTATATATCTTCAATCAATTTAAACAAGCAAATTAAACTGATCTATTTGTGAGATTGTTCATTAGGGTTAGAATTTAAATAAAGTGATTCATTTCAATTTTATTTCATATTATTGGTCAAAACGGGAACAATAAAGGTTATTTTTGAATAATCTTTTTGACAAACTACAAATTGGGAGTGAGCTCAAGTCATCACTTTCAAAATCACTCAAAAATTTTCTACAATTTCTTCTCATAAATATTCTCAAATTATTGATTCCTTATTACATTTGAAAATTTTATCTAGACTAGATATTGCATATGCTATTGGTAGATTGAGAAAATAACCATTAATTATGGAATTCATTATATGCAATTTCCAATTGTTGTTGAAAAATATAGTGATGCAAATTGATTCTTGATTTTGATGGTACAAAATGAACTATTGGTTATGTTTTCACTTTGAGTGAAGGTGCACTATCATGCTACTAAACAAACTATTATTTTACAATCTACCATGGAAGCAAAGATTATTGCTTTAGATATTGATACTGCTGAGGCAGAATTTCTTACAAAACTTTATATATGATTTACCAATTTTAAATGAGCATATACTTCCTATTTCAATGCATTATGATAGTCAAGTTGTTATATCTAAAGTTTCTAGAAAAAATTACAATTAAAAAAAATCATTTGAGAGTGAGACACCTATTTGTTAGAAATTTAATTACTCTTGGTATTATTTCTCTCGGCTTTGTCAAGTAAGAAAAAATATTGTGGATCTGCTTACCAAAGTATTGATGCTTCAACATATACTTGAGTCGTCAAGGGGAATGAGACTAAAGCCAATAAATTAGTTACAACAGTGGATACCCATCCACATGAATGGTGATCTCATGGAACGAAGGTCAATGGGTAATAATAAAAGTTGTTTTTGACTAAAGTACACCTATTAATTTCAATAAATGTTATGTTTTGTTCCTGTGATGAGGTGTACTATGAATTGTGACAATAATAAGGTTTAGGCATGCACATTATTATGTTTTTTTTTAAAGAAAATACATTTTAATAAACTCAATGATAATTATTGTAGCAATGTAAGTCACAAAACACCTTTTGAGGGTTTACCTAACGAGTGTCATGGTGGAGTTGCCATTATGAGACATGTGTAAGTCTCTAAGTGACACTCGCGAAATAAGATACATGCACAAGATCATAACGCGTAACCATTTATTAGATCCTAAAATGAACACTGGTGTTGTATGTTTTTCTTATTAAAACCATATTACAAAGGATGTAGCATAAGACAATTAAAAATCCCAACATTTTTTCAAGTGGAAGTTTATATGCACTAGGTATAAGGCTTATTTATCCTAAAGTACAATATTTTGTTTCAAAATATATTTCAATTTTTTTAAAAATAATGAGGGATTATTAGAAAAATTTAGAATAATTTTTAAAAAATAATAAATAAATTATCCTATTGTTACTCATAGTTTTATACATGGTTAGTTTTGGGTAAATAGTGCTCATGGATGAAGATTTTTTAATTTTATTAGATTTATTGTATTTGAATAAGAGTTATTACTATTATTATTTTATTTTAATAATATTAATTATTATTTATTACTATTTACTCTCTTTTATCTAGAAATGCAACACAAACACAACATCCATATAAAATTATTTTTGGTCTCTTGATTTATATTATCTTTCAAACCATTGGTGCTGATAAAGCTCAAAGACCCTTCGCTATACACAATCCATCTTAGGAGTTTTTATATATTAAAGTGCATATTAGTTTATTTGTCTTATGTAATGGAGATATTTTCTCTTTAAGGACAATGCTCTGCATGCCTTAACCGAAAAAATATTTGTAATAATTTCTCTATTTACAATTTTATCCTATATTGTTATTATTTATTATAAGAATTGTTTTACATGATCAATATTTTTTTATACAAATATCTATCTTATTATTATTATTATTATTCATAATCATAATGATAATAATAATAATTATTATTATTATTTTCTAACATTTTGCGATTCATTTTTCACCATTCTTTAATTATTCTTAAAAAAATATTGCCTCATATCACAATATCATTTAAATTACAGTCTAAATTAGTAAATTACAATTTTTTAGTGTATTGAGAACCTAAGAAAGATTATGATAAATGATTACATATACTAAATCCCGCGTCAACAAGACACATGGCAATAGCTACATAATCATAAACCAAACCATGGATCAAAAGTAAAACAACATTATTATATATATTGATAAGTTAGAACCACAATTTACATATTACAATTATACTATCTATTAAATAAATTATTAAATAAAGATTAATACAAACTTTCATATTAAAATTTCAAATCTTTTTTGAATATTTGTTCTATCAAGTAAATCTAAAAATGTCCCTTAGCTCCGATACGAAACTTGTTTTTATATATGTATTCTAGTGTTAAAACTTCTCCATCTTTAATCTTGGTAGAACAAAGTTTTGGATAGCAGATTGACATTCCTACTAGGTAACCATTTTCCTTTCCTCCTTCTTTTCGAGTTCCATATTTTGGATTTGAAGTGCATAAAACTCTTCCATCCTAAATTAAGTAAAAACATAAATTTAGAAAATATTCATTAAATTTTCCAATTACAAAGATATAAAAACTTATCTACATAATATAGATGATACAAAACAGAAATAAAAAATATCAAATATAACATGTCCATATAAAGTACCATTGATAACACCTGTGTCCATATGAATAGTGCCATATATTAGATAACCATCTTTTGTCATTGGGATGCTTGGTTTCTTAACATGAAGGGAGTCACTATCACAATTTCTTGGAAATATATACTCTGCCTACAACAAATTGAGAAATTTATATTACCTACTGTCGCAACCGCGATCGCGACGGGACGACGAACCAAAAAAATAAAACGGGTTTAAAAAAAAGATTTGGGAGTCGCCACCATAGTTATTCTGGAAAACTATGGAAAACCATAAAGATAAGACAAGTCTGCGAAAAACAAGATTTTGGATCCGGGAGTCGATTACGCGTAGGGAAGGTATCACCACCCTACAACGCCTGCCCGAGGGCGGTACCTTTAATGAAATATGCAAAATTGATGTGATTTTCAAAATGTTAATTTTCTCCAAAAATAATGAGAGTAAAATGCTAAAAAGAAACAAAAATATTATTTTAATTTTTTGGGCCCGACAAGGATTGACCTTAGTCCTACGTATTCTCATGAAAATGAGAAATCAGGATTACGTAGTTCTTTAAAAAAGATATTTGGAAAACAATTTGAGAAAATGATTTGATTTTTTGAAGGTGAACCTGACAAGGACTGACCTTGCTTCTACGTATCTCACATTGGAGAATCAAGGATCACGTAGTTCTTAAAAAAGCTTGTTTGTTTGCAAATATTGATGTTTTTTATGTTTTGAAATTTTATATTTTTTTGGCATTTTTGAATTATTTGAAAATAGGTGTCACACGACGCGAGAGGTCGAACAGACACTAGAAGGGAAAGAAAATTATTTTTGGTATGTTTAGAAAAAAACGTCACGCGGTGCGAGCGACCGGACATACACATTGAAATGAAAGAGAACATTTTTATTTTTTTTGATTTTTCTATTTTTTGCAATTTTTATAATTTTCAAATATATTTGTTTTTTTATTTTTTTTTTATAATAATAAAATAAATAAAAGGATGAAGCTGTTTAAGAAGAAATAAAAGTGGAAAATAAAATATGGGGTACATGAGTCATTAGTGAGGGTGCACAAAGTAAACACAACAACAAGCCCAAAAACAATAGACAAAGATGTGGGGTGCATGAATATCACATGTGGAAGGTGTATGAAGTAACAGGTGGGGTGCGTGCAGTAAATAAAGGGGTGTGCTAAGCAAACACAAGATGGAGGTGCAGGAATTAAAAACGGGGGTACACGAAGGAGTTCCTAAAGCAAAGAGAGTGTAAAAAAACAATTAATACAATCCAAATAGGGGGTGCAGAACGTAAACAGTATTCTAGCCCAAAACGAAATAATGGTAGGTGCAAGGTGAAACTATGGGGGTGCAAGGCGAAAAAACAAAAAAAGTAGTGGCAAGTGAAACCAATTGACCTAGACCCTAACTGCTGAAAAAAAAAACAAGAGGCAAGTCACCTCCCTCTCTCCCTCTTGCGCCTGGAACCAAAACCATGACCAATCATCATCAACACCTCACTTACTCCGGCAGGCCAGGGACGCCGGCGACGACGCCGACCACCATCAACGACCACCTTCACCGTTGCATCACCACACCACCGCGGCGCCTATTGACGCCGGAGACGTCGCCCTCGTTCCCGGCGGCTCAACGACT
>Ga0214543_1012455_pt1 | contig 11304 bp, 5 predicted proteins | sample CNSS2metaG_FD_160094 | JGI IMG/M metagenome (GOLD analysis project Ga0214543, IMG submission 160094) | Root nodule microbial communities from cowpea collected in UCLA plant growth center, Los Angeles, California, USA - CNSS2 | ecosystem: Host-associated > Plants > Roots > Nodule | place: USA...
GACTTTTTGATCAAAACACTAATTAAAGAATTTTCATTGTGTTGAACGTCATTTTATATCTACTTTTATAATTATTTGGACTTGTATGAACTTGAGTTTATTTGAACTTTATTTAAAATTTATGACAGTGGTGTATTTTATTTTATTTTATTTGAATTTATGATTAAATATTTATTTTTTAAATAATTTTGTAAATATCCGCGGGTACGCGCATAACAGATACCCGACGGATATGGGTACGGGTACAGGGCAAATATTTATCCAGCGGGTAGGGTACGGGGGAACTACTATCTGTACCCTACCGGCCCTGTTACATCCCTAGTTACTAGTTATATTATATTATGAAATCGTATCGCGTTGCATGGTTTTGTTCCTCATAAAATGTTCTATAGTGCATTAAAAAATATAGTAGATATGTAAGTCTATTTTAAGACAATTCTACTACTTCATTGATCTTGAACATATAATGTCATGTTTTCTAACATTAAATGTTATTATAAGTGTCACAACTCAACATATCATCACATGACACTCAAGTTATTTATAATACTAAATCATTTATTTACTATGTATTATCATATAATTTATCTAACGAGTTTAACTATGGTGTAGGGTAATAAGCAAACTGGTAGTTTAAGTATTGCTACTACATCATATAATACATGACAATTATTGTGGAAGTCGATTATGAAAGTGGTTGGGATGAGGTAATATGATATATCCCATTTATACATATGTCCTAATTAATTTTCATATGTAATAATTTTAACTTCAATTTACTTTTGTAGATTTTTGTTGACAAAAAGCCAATGGATTCAAAAGCACTGCCATAAGTTTAGAAAACGTGGGCAAAATATTCTTTCTAAATATAAGAATTTAGAAGTTAATAGTTAGATTTAGTTTAGTAATTTTAAATGTTTAAGAACATTGTTCAAAGATTAGATAGTTATCTTTAATATTTATTAAAATCCTTTTCTATGCTATATTATTATACCTGTTTTTAGATTTGCCAATTTTGGCCTTTTATTGAAAGTGTTTTGTAATTTCTTTATTTTTACACCTTGTATGAGATTAACATGACTTCAGATGCATTAACAAATATTAAAATATCCAAGAAAATATTTTATACAACTCAAATACTATTTTTTATGCATCTTTATCTCACAAGGCCATTGTTGAAATTTGACCTTATTTTAAAGGTGTTTTTGTAAATTTTTATTTTCACATCTTGTATGAGATTAACATAACTTCAGCTCCATCAACAAACACTATAATATCCAAGAAAATATTTTATGCAACTCAAATGCTATTTTCAATGTGTTTTTTTTTTCTCATGAGGCCACCATTGGAATTTGTTGGGAGTAGTCCAAGTGTGAGTCAAAAAGAGTGAAAGTTTCACATTGGGTAAAATAGACAAAGTTAAATACTATATAAGAATAAAGACCCATAACACCATTGCCTTAAGGTTTTGGTGTAAAACTGGTATCAAATTTCTTATATGTGTAAGATTAATGTCATATAACCATATAGAACCACAATCTCTCAATGACTATAACCATAACACATATATGTGAAAAAATATATATAAAAACCCATTAGTAGTATCAGAGCCGATGGTTCGGAGTGACTGACCGCATAACCATAACCATAACAAAAAGGGTCACTCATACACATGAAGGGAAATATACCATATGAAAAAAAAACAAGGGACTCACCCTTGAGAGGAGATTGTTGGGAAAAGTCAAAGTCTCACATTGGATAAAATAGACAAAGTAGTTGGTGTAAAACTGGTGTCAAATGTCTTATATGTGTAAGATTAATGTTATATAACCATATAGAATCACAATCTCTCAATGATTATAACCATAACATATATATGTGAAAAATATAAAATATAAACCCAACAGAATTTAGCCTTATTCTGAAGGCATTTTGTAATTTCTTTATTTTCATACCTTGTATGAAATTAACATAACTTCAACTGTATCGCCAAATATTATAATATCCAAGAAAAAAATTATTTTATACAACTTAAATACTACATTCAATGTGTTTTTATCTCACGACACCACCATTGGAATTTGGAGTGTTTGTTGAGTCATGTTTATCAATGCAATGGGAAAAATGTTTTTGTTTACACTAATTATTCATAAATTTTGAATGAAACATATTTAATGAAAGAAATAGAGTGTCAAGATAGCATTCTTACAAGGCATTGCCAAATTCTGACCATAAATATTCATGGTGGCTAATTGTGAGCATTTATGGACAATCTTCATCAATGATCTTAATAATGAGTTGTCTCATCATGTAAAGATTGTTTAAAATGTTAAGGCAGAATAAAGTTTTACTTGGGACCCACAATGGGCCGCCATTGTTTTGATCCTAAGACATCATTAGGGTTTCACTATACATCAGAAGTATTGTCCGCTTTGGAATGTCGGCTCCATCACGATTTTATCCTTAAAAGGCATCTCGGAGGTTGGAAGATTCACCTGCAAACGACTCTCTAACGCTCAAGTCAGTAAGAGACTTTAGATCTTTTAAAGTAAAAGAGACTGAGTATGACAAAGTGTGTATTTCTTGGTGAAATACTAGGTGTATTTATACGGTTTCTCAACACTTATGATTTGTGTGATAAAAATAGATAATATCAAGAGAATATAAAATAATATAAACAAATCTAACAATTTACCATTTATATGTTAAATTAGTGGAATAATAACAATAATGTGATACATTCATTACCTTATATACCAAATATTTTTTAAATATATGGTATTAAGGAATATCACAATATAATCAAACTACCGAGATTTAATCACATATACTATTAATATATGAATATTTACACCAACAAATATATCTCATAATATCTTCCAATTACTTTAGGTCATAAAGTTGAATGAATTTTATTGGACTGCATCACTTAGCATATTTGTTGAGTCAGGTATGTACATGTATCAAATTGGTTAATCAATGCTCTCGAGCATAATTAGAGTTAACTTATACCCTTTTATTTAAGAAAATAGTAAATTAGCTAAGAAAGACTCAATTGGCCAATTTGATTCACAAGGTAGCATTTTGAAATCTACACTAGTGGTAAGCGGTACATTAGTGTCATTAGACACCAAAGGAAGTTACTTTAGTGAGTTCCAAAGGTATGGTGTTAGGCATCTCCTAAGCATCTTAGCCTCAACGCAACTTCTTTGAAAGAAGTGATGGCTTTTTGGTGTTGATCGCTAATTGTAACATAACTTTGTGTTTTGTTGCTACTAGGTGTACCTTGATGTTCGCTGGATGGGCTTTCTTTAGTGTTGATTAGTTAAATAACTTTAGAAATTGTGTACAAAAGAACATAATTTGTGTTACAATTAAATTTCCAAAAATATAATCTGTGTTAATATAACGTGTGTGACCAATCGTTAACATTATTATTTTAAATATTTCAATTATATATTAAATAATGTGTGCACAAAAACGATGCAGATGGAAAGGCAGACCTAGGGTGTCAAAATCCTGAAATCATGCTTGCATTTATGATGTGTTTGTTTCCAAGAATGGAAATTTATGATGTGTTTGTTTTCAAGAATGAATTTGAGGAGATGTAGAAGTAAAAATAAGGTTGTTTCTTGATCGAGAGGTAAAAGTGAAAATATTTGAAAATAAAGAAAAAATTAGGTCAATTAGGTCCAAGTCATGTAATGTCAAGTTGAACCGAACTTAAGTCAAGTTAGGTCAAACTAAAACCAAGTCACATTAGGTTAAGCCAAACCTAGGTGAGCTTGGAATGGTTTGGGTTAAGGTTGGGACCCATGTCTAGCTAAGATGGATTTGGTTTAGGTTTGGTTGGGATGGGTTAAGTATGTCGAGCCCATGTTTGGTCGAGTCGAACCAAGTCCATGGGTCAAGCGGACATGGATGTATGTAAAGTCAAGTCGAGCCAAGCGCATGTTAGGCAAAGCCAAATCATGTCAAAAATAGGCTTGGTTCACATTAAGTCGAGATGGACAGAGTCAAAAAGTTTCACATTGACTTGATTTGAGTTAGGTTGATTGAACCTAAATAATGCAAGGTCAAGTTGGATTGGATCGAAGTTAAACTTAACTAAATCAACTTAAATCAAACATAAATTGAATTGAATTCAGTCGTACCAAACCTAACTAAGACTAAATTCACTTATATCAAAACAAATTAAACTAATTCAAATTTAAATTAGAAAAATTAATCTAGATCCAATATACATTAAAGCCTGGGGATGAAATTCAAATCTATATAAAGATATGTTAACTTTTAAATAGAAATACGTAATTAAAAAATGAAAGACTAAACTTACATTTTTTTTTTTTGTTAGGAGCAAATTCATCTATATATGAACTTTGACATGTGTAACTAAAAGATGTTTTTTTTTTCTAAATATTATATTATATTTTCAGTAGAAAATAAATTTATAGAATTGTTATTTGCTTCTTTTAATTTTTAAAATTTATGTTGTTTACAAATTCTTATTTGATTGTAATTTTATAACAGGATTAGTTGTATTTAATTTTAAGTAATTTTTGAAACAAGACAAGGGCATTGTGGCAAAATTGAAAATTTCAATTTAGTGCCAAAATTCTAAATTTCATTTTAAAATTGAAAATAGGAGTAATTAAAGTAGAAGCTTTTTAACATTTTATTTCTAATTCACTTTGAATGTTTAAGACTCTAATATAAGTAGATATTATCACTTTATATCAATTTTATATTTTTTAGAAGTGTGTAAACTCTTCTTAAAAAGGCGTAATACTCTCTCTCCTTCATGAAATCTTATCTTAATTTCTAAAATTTGAATAACATTTTTCCTTTAAAGTCATTTTAAATAACCTAATTTTCAATATATTTTCTCTTCCGTCTCTTTTCTTTCGTTTTACCTTAACGATCTAGGATTTTCATTTAATACAGTTGTTTGATGAAATATGTCATGTCTATTTTTTAATGTAGTTTATAAACATTGAAAAAGAAAATCATTACCTTTCAATTTACTGAATTTTAAGAGAGGTATCATTCTTAAATTGTTGGGCCAGATTATATACTGAATTTGTGAAGAATAGTATTGCAACAATAAACAACTAAGTGCAAAATTATTGTCTTAGAATTGCATATAATTTAATAATGGTTTATATAAACTCTTACAAAAATCAAAATTCATAACAGAACTCAAATTATACAGATCTTGCAGATACCTCAGTGAAAAGGCAAAACTTTATATCATCTTTAAATAATGAATATGCTGCCTTGTTTATCATTCATCAATTTGGATAGCAGATATAGGCACTTCAGACTTGACAGGTTCATCATCATCATCCTCACCCTGGCTGTCTTCAGAATCCATTGAGGCTTGGAAGTAATCAGTTTTGAAATTGTAACCATCCATGGGATCCGAAGAGGCTGAAGCTTTCTTAGCCTTTTTTCTTTTCTTTTTCTCTCCACACCTCAGTTTTGTATTAAGCATACCGTCTGCAGTATATAGTTTTTCATTTTGCCTACTTGCTGCACTGTTATCCTTCTTCTTCCCACCATCATCTTCCATGGCTTCATCCACCTCCCCCACATTTCCGGGACCTTCGCCTTGGTTACCTAATTTGGTTTCTGTCTCATCCTACAAGAGAATGTTTTAATTAGTAAGTGTGAAAACACAAAAATTCCCAGCATAAGATTGATATCAACAATAATCAATTCTCTAAACGATTTCAAGAAACAAACCTCCAACATCATTTCAGTAAGATCGAGAGGGTGAGGGTGACTTGAAGGAACTTCAACAGCACTGAAGTCATCAACAGATTTAAGGCTCCCAATATATGAAGATTCATTGTTATACACTTCATCAACGTTAAACTCTTTCGCAAATTCAGAAACTATCTTCGCCTCTGAAGGTTCACCTTGATCCCTATTTGGGGGCATGGTATAATACTGAATTTTACCTGAAACATTCAAACAAAAAGAGAATTTTCTCCGCTTAGTTCTTTCTCAATTTTAACTTCAACACACAGAAAAGTAATCAGTTCTCTGATCATAATTTAAGAAATTCCATGTCTGCGTACCCTCGTTCCAATCACGAAGAACGATTCTTGCAGTAGTATCAATGTCAAGTATTCCACCCGTCTTGAGTTTACCCTTCACTATAGCTACCTGCCGCAGAAAGTCGTCAACATCACCTACATTGAAACTGGGAATGTTGTACAGAGTTAATCGCTGCTCAGGCAGACAGAGCTTTAGAATTTCCTTCACTGCGTTGTCCAAGTTAAAAGAAAAGGAATAAGTCTTTCGATTTACTTCATGAGTCAGTACAGCTTAAATAAGGATTTTCCTTAGATAAAATAATCGTATCATGCATACGTCTAAGTGTTTTGGAAATTAGAATTCTCATTACTAAATCAAATGTTAATTTATAGCTAAACAAAATATAAAACAACCATAGAATTTTAAAACAAGATAACAGGAAACATAATCCAACAGCCCGCACATAGAAAAATCAAATGTTCTACTACATCACCTATCAATCGCACTTTTAAAACGTAACAGAACTCCATTTTATAACTAGGATAAGTGGCAATATTTAATCAAAGGGTGCTTTTATCACCGACATCCTGACCCTGGTAGATCAACCACACAACCATATAATATAAGACGATGTACACACTCAGTGTCCCAAGGACTAAGCACATTCACACCATTGTTAACACAGAAGTAAACACAGAAGAAAACGAATGTTGTAAAGATGGAGCAAGTTTGAAAATATTGCAAATAATCGAATTATAATTGAAAGTCATTCTATTAAGAGAAAATGGAGGAATAGAAGATAAGAAATTTACAGCAAACCAGACATTAAATAAAAAACTTACAATGGGCTAATAGCCCTTCTGCTTAAAAACAGACATAACATAACATCTTTAAGGACAGAGTGCGAACCTTATATATGCAGTCACTAGTCAAACCAAATGAACCAAAAAATAGCAAAAATTGCAAACTGTTGTAGAATTGAATAATATTTCTTCAATGTCACAATCTCTTTTTCTTTTACTATTTTTTCATGTAAAATTCCTTTAAATCTTCTACCATTCTTTTTGAAATGAAGTAATGCAAATAAATACCTGAATAACCAAATAATAAGGGGGGGAAATGACTTTGTATACCTGGGCCAATTGGATCCTGCAAGTTCTCAATCCTCTTGCAATTTTTTAAGGCAATGGAAGCATCATTTTCTTTAGACTTCAGCATAACAACACCAGGGCAATCTAGTAACTTAACATTTTTGTCCAATTGAACCTCTTGCATTGATCTTGTTAACCCCGGAGTAGAGCCAACATTGACAACATGAGACCTTTTTAAACTATTAATAAGACTACTCTTACCCACATTGGGCAAGCCAATCAAACCCACCGTGATTGACTTTTTAATCTGTCAACACAAGGAATCAAAACAACAAAAAAATGAAGGATCCAAAATCAAAGGACAAAAGCAGAAAAAACCAAACAATTAATGGATAAGCAATAGACATTATAAAGACTAGAAAAGAAACTACAACAGGGAAAATAGAAAATCAATCAAATGCAAAAATCCCCAAAAGGTAGCAACGATAAACCATGAAGATGCACAGTAAAGCATACTTTTCCAACATAAAATCTTTACATTTAGCTTTGCTGTGTGATTTACCAAATGTTGGTACATTTATGCAAAAGCAAACAAATGAAAATGTCAGAGATCAGTGTCACCTAAATGACTAAAATAGAACATATGTCTGTGTGTTGTGTGTGCGTGCTTTTAACTAGGTGCAAACTTCACTCTTTTGTGTAGATTTAAGTTAGACATAAACCGACATTTCTATTATTCTGATTTTAAAAAGAAAATGTTTGGATAACAAAGTCATTTTCAACAGATACAATAGCAAAAACAACACTGGTAAGAAGAGAAACCCTATCTAACAAGATTGATACTTATCTTACACTAGAAACGATGATTCAGAAAAATGCATCAACAATATAGAGAACATTAATGCCAACAATTCTGAAGTTCCATTTAGAGGTGATATCATTATGGGAACAAGTTGTCAAACTCGAGAGTCTATGTCAAGAGTATATGTAACAAGTTTACATTATTATTATTACAAGTTTACTTTAAATAAAAAAATTAAAATATCTATAAATAATATAATACTTTATTGTTATATGATTCTATAAATAACTTTTTATACTTTTTTAATGAAATATTATTATTATTATTATTACTATTAGATTATTATATTATATTTTTAAATATTTTTTATATTTTTCTAATATTACTATTCTTTTATAATAACTTTAATTATTCTCTTATATAACTTGAATGGTCATATTGTATACTAGATTTTATATTTTATATAAGAGAAAAGGTTGTTGGATTGAGGGCCAAAAGCTCATTAGAGAAGAAAGGACCCCTGAAACATCATCTCTCACGAAACTTCACTCCTACTCTTGAGAGCGCAACACCAGCACGACAGCGGTGCGGCAGGAGAAGAATGAATCAAGCTGATTTCGCATAGGAAACAATAATCTTTGGGGTCTTTATGGCTCGAAGAAAAGTCATATGGACTGCCAACTCTGTTGTTGGATCACAAGTTTAGTTGAGTTCACCAAGTTCACGACAAATTTAGCGAGATTATTCCAAAATCAAGTTTACTTTAAGTTTACTTTAAGTTAACTCGGGATATGGGTGTGGGAACATACATTCTACACGTACATTTGATAACCATGGGAGCAAGTACCATAGACATAAGGTTTAGTAATAATTTAATTTCTACTAAAATATTAAAAAAAGTGTGATCTACCACTTTATTTTTCTTTCTGAGCCGGTGCACAAGACACATCCACCCACAAACATTTCTTCAAATTGACTCTAAATGTAAGTGCCAAAAAATGAAAACCAACCCAGTTATGCTCTTCACTTCTCCCTAAGTTTATATACTATAAGTTTATTTGCGAAACCTTTTGATTTCATATTCGGTTCAACATTTAAGTTTGCTTTTCCAGTAAAGGTATCTTCTATTCTATAATTTTCATGTCAATATAGTGTATCCAATGCACATTAGCAAGACCATAAATTTACAATATCCCAGGCTAGAATGCATGGAAAAACATAAAAAACCACACTCATACACACCAAAAATATCAGCAGTGAATACATAAAGGATTTTCAATCATATATCTGATAATAATTCCATGGAGGGAAGCACAATACAGGAACCAAAATTGTAACTGTGAAATGACTCACAAGCAACTGATTTAGCACAAAATTTTCATTATGAAAATCGCAATTTTACCTCATGACTTCTTGAGTAATTCTTCAACAATTTGAGTAGAGTATCAGCTCCAAGACAATCACTTAGTTGCAAAATATCGCTTGATTTGGCTTTCTTAGAAGATTTCCTCCACGCTAAGTTTGACCTTTGTTGTTGCGTGCTACACTTGAAGGCCACAGTAGGTAATTCTTCTCTAAGGTATTTGAGCCACTTTTCTAAAGCTTCTTTAGGGACAAGATCTATTATAAGGGTCAAATGATTAGCCAATGCAAAAATAAATATTCCACAAAATGAAGAAAGCAGACAAAATGAAATGTGATCAGTAAACTACCAATTTTATTTAAAAGCAAGACGAGACGTTTATCAGGACCCGATTTCATCACCATGTTTTCTATCTCGGGACAGCGAGTCCCCAAAGGATCCCGGGCATCAAGAACCTCCAGTAAGACATCAGAGGCTTCAATGACCTTAACAAGATCCTTGTAAAAGGCTCTATCTGAGCTATCTATGGAATAATTAAAAACAAAAATAGCAATTGTAAGAACATAGGCAAGTAAGCACTTGATAGTTCAAACTAACCAAACTGTCAAGAAATTGCAAATAAGTACACACCTCTGGTCTTTAAGGCGGTACCAAAATCATTACTATTTTTTTTAGAATCCTCTAGCAACTTGGAGTCATCTTCCTCCTCTAGCAAGCCCAATTTCCTTTTACGAGCCTGAAACAAGCAATGAATAGTAAATTCCTAACTGCAAGAAAAACAGAAATCACAAATGACACTTTACTTCACACCACTCTTCTCTTTCCCACCCAGTTTGACGTGGACATAAATCTATACTGATATAATAATCAAAAACACTTTAAAACACCAACATTCATACACCCTCATTATCATCTATCTCTTTCTTCCTATCACATTACACCACCTATCATTCCTACACTTCTCTCACTAAGAACAATCAAAACCCAACTGTCCATGAATCACTTTCTACAAGAACAAGGTTTACACATTCATTTAACTTATCATGTAACATAACAAATCATAATCAATAATAAAAAAAAAATGAATGCATGAAATGTGGAGTTTAATAAAGATAAAGCAATTACCCTCTCCTTGCGTTCAACTTTCTTTTGCTCCAATTCTTCAATGGCCTTCGCTCTTCGAGCTTCAAGGGCTTTCAGTTCCTGTTCCTTGAAGGGCCAATCGTTGGGAATACCAGGATCCTTCTCAACCTTATTTTTCCCACTCAGCCTAAGCTTCTTCGCTTCCTTCGCTTTTTTTCTGTTGTGCTCTTTCACCTTCCGTATCACCTTGTACTTCTTCTTCAACGAAACCCTCTTACTCTTACTCTCTGCACCCCAAAAAATTCACAACAATAATAAAAAAATAAACAATTAAAATCATTGCACACTACTGATATCAAACAAAGAACAGGGATTGCGTTTTCTTACTCTTGCTTTTCATCACCATTTTGTGTTCTCTACCTTTACAAGAGAAAAAGAGATGAGAACGATAATCCACGTCAAAAATAGTAGAAAACGGAGAGAAGAAGAGCAAAGATTTGAAGAGGCCCTGGAGCGAGCGAATAGAGAAGAGGGTGAAGGAGTTTGTTGTATATTGTTATTCAAATTTTAAAAGGTAAGATTACATAATCAACATATTAAATTTGATATTCAATCAGAGTTGTTTTAGTATTCTAAAAAAAATTTTTTATATCCTTATCTTTTAATTTGATATATTAAAATAATGAATTTTATATGCCTTGATTTTTTTATAATAAAATATAATTACTTAAATATATTATAAAAAACTATAATGTAACAAAAAAATTTAAAAGGGTTTTCTTAGGCTAACTTAAGACGAATTTGTTAATATTTTGAGCTTAAATAATTTCACACGTGTTTTTTGATAAATACTAGTTAGTAGTAAGGTTTCAATTTATAAAGTTTTTATTGTTATAATTTAGTACATATTTAGCTTCTACAAT
>Ga0214543_1012458_pt1 | contig 11304 bp, 7 predicted proteins | sample CNSS2metaG_FD_160094 | JGI IMG/M metagenome (GOLD analysis project Ga0214543, IMG submission 160094) | Root nodule microbial communities from cowpea collected in UCLA plant growth center, Los Angeles, California, USA - CNSS2 | ecosystem: Host-associated > Plants > Roots > Nodule | place: USA...
AAATAGATTTTTTTTTTTATTTTTGTTAAGATGTCAATTAAATTATTTTAAGAAAAGAAATTAATCGATAAATTATAAAACATTAACGAAATAAACTGATTAATAAATCGAAGATGAAAAAAAAAATAATAATTAGGACAGACAAACGTCAAATAGTAGTGTAATTAGACAAAAATAAAATAATATTATAATAACTTAATTAAATATATATTTTTAATAAACATTAAAAAGAAATTCTGATATTTATAAGATATTTAAAGTTAATTAAGTTTAAATAAATAATGTAAAATAATTTATCCAATTTAATTAATTTTAGTTTATTAATAAATTTATTTTGTTTTATTTTTTTCTTCTAAATATATTTATAGAGAAGTTTGTTAAAGTCATACTCATAATTAGCATTTCATTTAATAGTCATAGTCTTAATTATAATTAATAAACTCGGCAAAGTTTTCTTTAACGTCAATTTAATCACATTTAATGAAATATTTTTCAAAATGTATGAAATAGGAATTTAGTACATTAAAGTATGTTTAAAATTATATGGATAAAAAAAATATTGAATACATTCTTAAAGTTTATGTTAACCGTATCCGTGGATATCTGCGGATAAAACTCGAAACGGGTAGGAAACAAATATTAAAAATGAATACTCGTTATCTGCGGGTACGAGTATTTTTGATATCCGCATCTTAATGGGACAGGTACGAGTATCATAGTATCCATACTCGCATGTTAATTGCACATCTTGTCTTCTGTCTTCGTTCTTCCCGTTGCTTCAAGTATTATGTTGTCTTCTTCTAGGTATATCCTTGATATTCTTCCCTTTTCTTTATTTGAAATTGGACATATACATCAAACCTTATATAGATAGTGACATCTATGGTATGCTTGTTGTCAGATGATGGAATCAAAATAAGAATATTTGACACGTGTCCGTTGAAGTTTATTATGTTTATTTTTTAGAAATCAATCGGAGAAGTTTCTTATTTGTTTATTTTGTTTATTTTTTAGAAATCAATCGGAGAAAGTGGGCTTATTAATCAAAACACTAATTAAAAAATTTTCATTGTGTTGAACATCATTTTATATTTATTTTTATAACTATTTGGAATTATATGAACCTGAATTTTGTTTGAATTTTATATAAAATTTATGACAGTGATGTATTTTATTTTATTTTATTTGAATTTATGATTAAATATTTGTTTTTTAAATAAGTTTGTAAATACCTGTGAGTACCCGTGGATACCCGCGGATATGAAAAAAATAGATGGGTACCCGCATACCTGACGGATATGGGTACGGATACGAGACGAATATTTATCCCGCGAGTAGGGTATGTGGGAACTACTACTCGTACTCTACCTGTCCCGTTGACATTCATAGTTATGAGAGGTAAAATGTATTTATTTATTTTTCATTTAATAGTTTTTTATAATAAAATATTTTGTTTTTGTAAAATGTTTTCTAAGAAAATATAACTTTACTCAGAATAAATAATTGTAAATCTTTCAACTAAAATACCTTGTCTTAATTATTAAATAAAGAAAGGATTAAATAGTTGTAAAATTTTCAAACTATGAAATATTATTACCTTTTTATTTAATAATTTTCCTAAAACAGCAAAAGGTGTATAAGAGAATATATTTTCAAAATATTACATAAAAACTAAATAACAAATTAAATGTATAATTTTTTTAAGGTTATTAATTTTTGTTAGCAGAAAAATTGAATCTATAGCATCTTTCATCTCTCTTTTCATATGTAATAAGTATATTGTCATGTTTTATATAATAAACAATAAATACAATATAAAAATTTAATAATATAAATATTAATTTCTATATAAGAAAAAAATATTTAATTTAAAAAAATTAATAATAATAAAAATATACCATATCCAAGAAAATCATTATCTCTGTACTATAACAGGCTTATCAGATCGCATGCAATAATTTATTCACAATATCACGTAAGAATTAAAAAGAATTAAAGTAACACAGTTTCTTACCTTGGATACCAAATTATATATTATTTTATCTACAGTAATACTCATAAATTAAAACAAGCATATTAAAAATACACAGATGGGTAAGAGGGTAATTTGCTCTGCATCAGCCATCTACCATGCTTGGCTGGTTATTTATACACCATTGCTACCCTCACAGTAGCAGTAGCAGCACTCACTACTGCATTACTCCATAGTTAGCTATGGTGTTTTCAAACCATTTAGCTGCTATATCTCTCTCTTCTCTTCTCCTAGCTCTGCTTCTGTGTTCTGCAGGAGCAAGTTCTTCTTCCAAAAGTGCCACAAAAATTGGCCAAGGCTACCGTCTTGTCTCCATTGAAGAGACCTCTGATGGTGGCCTTGTAGGGATCCTGCAAGTTAAGCAGAAAACCAAAACATATGGCCCTGACATTCCCCTTCTTAGGTTCTATGTCAAGTAAGTCTCACTTCTTCTACCACTACTCTGCACATTCATCTGCATTTTTTTTTTTTTGGAAAGTACCCTTTTTTCATTTTCCTAAAATTAATGTTTAGGGAAAGAGGTTAGTCCTAAATGTTTAAATCTCTGCTAAAGAAAATGTTTTTTTTTTTCTTTTAGTATTTTGGAAGTGTGTGGGATAAGATTATGGATTCTGCTGGAAAAATGTTTCTATTTAGTATCTGACAGTATCTTGAAGATGAATATGGAGGAAAAAGTAATACTTTTGGTGTTTTAATTAAAGAAAAGAAAGTCTTTTTCACCCAGTATGTTTATATTTAGTATTTTAGTATCACGAAAGACAATCATGGAGGAAAAAGAAAGTGTTTTAATTTTTTTTTGTGTGTTTCAATTTCAATACACGAAAAAAGCTTTTTTTATTCTAATTTTGACCTTGTTAATTTTTTCTGATTTCGCAGGCATGAGGCAGATAATCGTTTTAGGGTACACATAACCGATGCACAGAAGCAAAGGTGGGAGGTTCCCTACAACCTTTTGCCGAGGGAGCAACCACCACCTTTGACACAAAGCATTGGGAAGTTCAGGAAGAACCCTATAACTGGCTCTGAGTATTCTGGTTCTGAGTTTCTCTTTAGCTACACTTCAGACCCTTTTAGTTTTGTGGTGAAAAGGAAGTCCAATGGTGAGACCCTTTTTGATACTTCCTCTGGTGATTCTGACCCTTTTAGTTCTCTTGTTTTCAAGGACCAGTACCTTGAGATTTCCACCAAACTGCCTAAGGATGCCTCCTTGTATGGTTTGGGAGAGAACACACAGCCACATGGGATCAAGTTGTACCCTAATGACCCTTACACCTTGTACACCACTGACATTTCAGCCATTAATCTCAATGCCGATCTGTATGGATCGCACCCTGTGTACATGGATCTCAGAAACTCAGGTGGCAAGGCTTCAGCACATGCTGTTCTGTTGCTCAATAGCAATGGAATGGATGTTTTCTACACAGGAACTTCTCTTACCTACAAGATTATTGGAGGTGTTTTTGACTTTTACTTCTTTTCTGGGCCTAGTCCTCTCAATGTTGTTGATCAGTACACTACCTTAATTGGCAGACCAGCTCCAATGCCTTACTGGGCTTTTGGTATGATTCATTTGTTACTCTTCTGTTTTTTAATATTGCCTTTTCTACTTGGTATTTATGACATTACTGATATTTATTTGGGTGCTGTTAACATTTAATATTTAATATTCAACATTTAGTATTCTCCTTTTAGGTAGATTGAGTAATTATTCATTACGAAAATAGGGTCTTGATAGATCCAAATACTTAATGATACACCTTGAAAATTTCAGTGACTTTTCTTATGTACAATTCTGAGATTATTTTGTTTGTGTGCATAATGCAGTTGAGAATGCAGAGAGTTATGATTTTCGAATTAGCTGTTTTCTGCTTTAGCTGACCTGTATATTGAATAATGGGGGATGTTCTGGTTTGTTTTCTAAAGTTGGGTCTGCAAAGATATTTTAAAGATAAGTCACTATTTTTATGAATTGTGTCGTGGTTAACTTTTGTACGTCCAATTTTAGTAGTTGAGTAATTTAATACCTTTCAGGTCCACATGGAAAGATAAGGTGCCACATAAAAGTTGGTAACTTAACTTTTCCATATGAAAGAATTACTCTTTTCTAGTAAACTTTTGATTCAAGAATTTGACCTTTGTTACATGATTCTACAAAGCAATGTGTGGGTCCTTGTCAAGGACTATCATTGCCTACACGTGGTATATCACTTTACTTTTTATCTAGGGAGAAAGATTGTACTGATAGCACTAACCTTGCCAAAAAATTTCTTGTCCTTTTAAAGATAGGGTTTCTTGATAAATGGAATTAAGGGATCAATTACTACAATAGGGGTGAGGATTATAGTGAAAAATTCATGGATCAGTTTTCAATACAATTTTAAAACTTATCCAAGGACTTTTCATCTTCATTTTTAACTTGGTGCTGTACTGATCTCAGATGCCCTTTGTTATTTAATCTGCTTGATCTTGCTGACATATCTGGAATAACATTACCCTTGTGTCAAGGGAAGTATACAGTTATTATTGTTTCCTACGATCTAATGGTGGATTCATACTGTGTCTGTGTGTATGTTTGTGAAAATGAGAGATTTGCCTTTGCCTTATATCTATATAATTTGCTTTTACAATCTATTATTTTTCATGGCAGACATTCTTTAAACTATACTTTGCTTTATAACATGATTCTGTATCTACTTCTTTTGTCAAGTAAATGAAAAGGGTGGTTAGTATCGGATTCCTATGATTCCAGATCTAACTGAATGTGTTGCATGAAGTTTTTCTAAAAGTAATGCAAATGATATCATTCACATGAGCTACCTCATTTATCAATTAAACGACAAGGGTGGGTAGCTTTTGATCGTTCCTGTTCCAGATCTACCTGGACGTGGGGCCTGAAGTTTTTCTGTCAGTATTTTAACTAATATAATTCACGTGATACTGGTTCATTTAAGGGGGATATCATTTGATCCTTATTATTCCAGAACCATTTGAAAGTGGTATCTGAATTTTTTTTTTTCTGAGTACTTTAACTGATATTTTCACGTATTTGGTATTGTAGGATTTCACCAATGCAGATGGGGATATCACAATCTCTCAGTGGTTGAGGATGTTGTGGAGAATTACAAGAAGGCTCAAATCCCACTTGATGTGATTTGGAATGATGATGATCACATGGATGGGAAGAAGGACTTCTCACTCAACCCTGAGAACTACCCTCGTCCAAAGCTTTTGAACTTCTTGGACAAGATACACAACATTGGCATGAAATATGTTGTCATTATAGACCCTGGAATTGCTATTAACACCAGTTATGGAGTTTATCAAAGGGGTTTGGCTAATGATGTTTTTATCAAATATGATGGGGAACCCTTTGTGGCTCAGGTTTGGCCTGGGGCAGTAAACTTCCCTGATTTTCTGAATCCAAAGACGGTTTCGTGGTGGGTGGATGAGATCCGTCGCTTCCATGAACTTGTACCTGTTGATGGCCTGTGGATCGACATGAACGAGGTGTCAAATTTCTGTTCTGGAAAGTGCAAAGTTCCCAAGGGAAAGTGCCCTACTGGAACAGGACCTGGATGGATATGTTGCTTGGAATGCAAGAACATAACCAGCACAAGGTGGGACGATCCTCCATACAAAATCAACGCCTCAGGAATAAAAGCTCCTATTGGCTTCAAAACAATAGCCACTAGTGCAAACCACTATAACGGTGTGTTAGAGTATGATGCTCACAGTCTTTATGGCTTCTCACAATCCATTGCAACTCACAAGGGCCTTCAAGGGCTGCAAGGAAAAAGACCCTTTATTTTGTCCCGTTCTACTTATGTTGGTTCAGGCAAATATGCTGCACATTGGACAGGTGACAATCAGGGAACATGGGAAAACTTGAGGTACTCTATCTCCACAATGCTCAATTTTGGCATATTTGGGGTGCCTATGGTGGGTTCAGATATATGTGGGTTCTATCCACAGCCTACTGAAGAACTATGCAATAGATGGATTGAAGTTGGAGCTTTCTACCCATTCTCAAGGGATCATGCAAACTACTACTCCCCTAGACAGGAGCTTTACCAATGGCAATCAGTGGCTGAGTCTGCTAGAAATGCTTTGGGGATAAGGTATAAGCTGCTTCCATTCCTTTACACCCTCAACTATGAAGCTCATGTCAGTGGAGCCCCAATAGCAAGACCTCTTTTCTTCTCATTCCCAACATACACCGAATGCTATGGCCTTAGCACCCAGTTCTTGCTAGGAAGCAGTCTCATGGTTTCTCCAGTGCTTGAGCAGGGAAAAACACAAGTTAAAGCACTGTTTCCTCCCGGTAGCTGGTACAGTTTGCTTGATTGGACTCACACCATTACCTCAAAAGATGGAGTCTATGTTACCCTTGATGCTCCTCTGCATGTTGTCAATGTGCATTTGTATCAGAATACCATTCTTCCAATGCAGCAGGGTGGAATGGTCTCCAAGGAGGCCAGAATGACACCCTTCACCCTCATCGTAACCTTCCCATCCGGCGCCGCACAAGGAGAGGCTAAGGGCAACCTTTTCCTTGACAACGATGAATTACCAGACATGAACCTTGGAAATGGCTATTCAACCTATGTTGATCTCTATGCAACTGTGAACCAAGGAGCAGTGAAGGTTTGGTCAGATGTCCAAGAGGGCAAGTTTGCCTTGGATAAAGGTTGGATCATTGACTCTGTATCAGTGTTGGGGTTAGATGGAAGTGGGGCAGTTTCTTCACTTGAGATCGATGGAAAGCCTCTAATTGGTGCGTCAAATGTGAATGTTAGTACATCACAACATGAGCACTTGAACAGTGAGGGAGAAGGAGAAAAGAAAACTGTCATGGTTGCTTTGAAGGGCTTGAACATCCCAGTGGGTAAAAACTTTGCTATGACCTGGAAAATGGGGTGAAGATAGTTTGAGTGACCTCATATGTTATTTATGATTTTGCAACTTTGTTGTGTTCTTTTCCTTTCTTCAATTCTTGTAGGTGTTGTGAGGGAGAGGAGATGAGCTAGAATTGTGCTCGTCCTTTTCCATTTTAAGTAGCAATTTGAATGTTCTGTTAGTTTCTTTTTGTACCTCTGTTCAAACTTGTCATTCAAGTGATTTAGAAGAATAAACCAAACTCAACATTATGAATCTAGTAAAAACATCGAGAATGTAATCATTGTGAGCTTATAGTTTAAGGTGGTTTCCTCGTCCTCCCTCGTCCTCGTATGCATCTGCATCCTTTATATGATCTTTTTACTCAGTCATTTCATGGTCTCCGCTCAGTAGATATGACATAGAACGTGTCAGTAATACATCCATACAGGTGTCAACTACCGATTATTTCGATTGAATGTTGAAATAATACACCTCATATATTTATGGCAAAAATACGTAATAAATATGTATAACAACAACAACAGAAAATAGTATCCACGTATCTTTATGGAAAATATACGTAATAAATATTAAATGAATATCCTTAAACTCATACATAAGTACACATTTTACTTAATTTTAGTTAATTGATTGTTGATGGGATGGTATAAGTATTACGATATGTCTAATACGAGGTTACTCATTACTTGTTTGTTATATTTTAATTAAGTGAGTGATTGTAATTGAGTGAATTTGATTTTATATTATATCTATGAAAACATTCATTTTTTTAAAATTTATATTTTGTGGGGTAACTCATTTAACTTTATTTTTCAGAAATACTAAATTTATGTTTATTAATATTTTGTTGCGTATTTTATTTGAATTGTATTTCAAAATTAAAATTTTCGTCTAAAAATAAGTTAAAATACTGTCATTAAATCTCATAATTATAATCAATGCTAATAAATTTATATAAAAATCATGATTAAAATCATTTTCTCGTAATTAGAATATGTTCCTTAATTTTTGCAACGTAAAGTTTCCTTCCAAACTTTTGATTTGTGCCTGCAGTGTCACAAATGATTGTGTTCCAATATTAATAATATGACCTTTATTTACTCACTCAGTGCACGACAACCTGAGCAATGGAAACCTATAAAAATGATATAAAGAAATATTTTCAGAAACACAATATCTGATACATGTTTTTAGTACATATTAAATATTCAATAAAGATTGTGAAATTAGGAGACAAATTCATCTAGTAATAATAACGAAGATAAACAAAGTGATTTTTCATATATTTTAGTAAATAATAAAAAATAATCTGAAAACTTGTATTAGTGTTACTAATATTTGTCTTGAGAAAGAAAATGGCCGACAAAGAAAGGGGACAATTAATAAAATCATAGACAAACAAATGCCTTTTGTTCCTTTCAGTAACGAGTTCCTTCGCAAAGGGTTGGACCAAATTGATACCAGATTGGTCTTCCTACTAATTTTGTTATGAACATCTCAAACATTCTCATTAAATATCTCAATTGGCTTCATAATAAAGAAAGCGAATATATATTATATGTATATATAAATAAGACAAAAGATATGTGTATATTATTCTCGGTGCTTCCAAATGTAAAAGCTAATCATAGCACTTATTTTCATGGAGATAACCATGGATCATAGATCATAGTGTCTCCACCATCTTTAACTCACCCAACTAAAAAAACCAACATTCATTTTTAAATTAAATGATCATCAACAAGAATGATATATTTTAGTTTCAGGAGTAATCTGTATTTTAAATGTTGAATATGTGATAGTGTTAAATATTTAAAAATAATTTAGAAAGAACACCACAAGCTCAATAAGAAGAAAGCTAAGGTTTTAAAAGAGACGCTTCAAGATACAGTTAGACCAACTATAATCAAATACTAAAATAACTAAATACTCTAAAGTTGGTTAAGCTGACTCTAATGTCATCTTATATATTTAAATAAATATAAATATTAAGATTGATTAAATAATATTATAATAACATCGAATAAACCAAACACGTAACTGAAAATTTTATTGAAAAAAAGTTATTAAAGTTGCAATTAATGATAATAATTTAAAAAATAAAAACAACTAAAGAGCTTCTACCTAAGGGACAAAAAATTCTATGCAACCATAAATTTGTATTATAAATAAACATTATGCGTTGGTTAAAGTCACGGTTGAAAAAAAAATTATATTGATTTTAAAAATTACTGATAGGTGATTTTAAAAATTTTAAATATTAAAGTGCAGCGTCATTTTAACCGACGCTTAAAATTAGTAAAAATAGAAAGTATGAATAGGTGGTTTGAGACGCATAAATTGACACTTACATTTTATCTAAAATTTTTAATTAAAGTTCGAAGTTAATAAAAGAGTAAAGTTACGTATTCTCACTTTTCCTCTCTCATTTTCACTCAATTTTTTAACTTGTGTTTCTATCTTCCCATCCTCCATTTTTAGAATCTTCCATTTTCACTTTCAATTTTTGAACTCGTACTTATTAAATGTGAATCAGAGAATGAAAACTATAACATATATCAGAGAAACTGTTATAGAAGCACACATTTATTGAAGCAGCACTGGTTATATATATAGCATGAGCCAATGTAACAGTACACATGATTACAAAACACAGAAAAACAATTTAACAGTTTCAACAACTCATTCTGACTTAATTTTTTACATCCCCTCAAGTCAAAAACAAATTTCACATAAACCACACCAATAAACTCTCTCAATTGTTTAAATCTAACATAAATATCAAGAGTTTAAACCTAACATACTTCAGGACTTTTGTAAACAAGTATGAAAGTTGAACTTCAGACTTATAATATTCCAGTTTCAACTTTTCCAGATTCACTTGTTCACATAGGAAATTAAACCTTATATTTATGTGTTTACTCTTCCCATGACAAGTTAGATGCCTAACCAAATCTACGACCGATTTGTTATCAACCATAAGTTTTGTTGTTTTGGTATCTCCAATTTGCAATTCACTAATTAGACTCCTTAACCAGGCTACTTGGCATGTTGCATCCGATACAACAATATATTTTGCTTCACAAGTGGAAAAAGTCACCATAAATTGCTTCTTTGAACTCCAGCTAACGAGTGCTTTCCCAAAGAAAAAAAAGTATCCGGCCATGCTTTTTCTATCATCTTTGTCATTGCACCAATCTAAATTAGAGTATCAACTTTTTTACGTCACTAGCACGATTTCCTTCTTTATTAACCCATATAGCATACTGTTCATAATAATTACAAGAATAACATTGTTTTTTTTGTGTAGGTGAGAATTCGATCCCAAGAACCCGAATTCTAGCTTACAAATTGCCAACTTTTTTTAAAATGCTAGTCAGAATTCAATTCTCAGGGACCAGAATTCGGTCACAAGTACCCAAATTTTGAACTGTTTTTTTTTTTTAAATTTTTGAATTAGGATTTTTAAAACTTTAAAAAAATAGTTTTAGGTGTTATTTTTTTATTTTCTTTTTTTGAAAAAATGGTTGCAATTATATTTAAAAAAAATGAAATTTTTTTAGGTGTAATTTGAAAATATAAAAGTAAAAACAATTAATGTATAATGTTTGAGGTGGTGTTGTACTATTTATTTTTTTATGTTTATTGAATATTTAAAATTAAAAAAATTGATGGAAGTAAGAATTTAATTTTTATTTATATTTTTTTACTTTGATTTTTTTTATAAGAATTTTATTGATAAAATATTTATTTTTTCACACAAATAAATAATGTAAAATTTATTGTTAGAATTTATAGTAGGTATTAAGTTTAAATATAAAGTTAGAATTTATTTTTTTGAAATATCCTAATAAATAAATGAGTAAAATTTTGGTTGAAATAAATTATTTTTCTTGTTTTCTTGTTTTCTTGTAACTTGAAATTTTGTTTTTGTAATATATATATATATATATATATATATATATATATATATATATATATTTTTTTTGAAATTTATAAAGTATAGTTCAACAGAAAATATAATATATTTATTTAATGAAAGCATTACAAGTACCATAATTGATATAAATAAAAATAAAATTTATTTCTCTGTTGCTGGGATGAACAATTCAATGTATTGTCAAGTGTCAGAACTAGAGATGGCAAATAAACCCGTCCCTATGGGTATTGCCTGAACCTGTTTCCGTTTTGAGGGAAATTCCCGCATTGACTGGGTATGGGTATGGGGAATCCCTGACTTTTTCAATTGGGTATGAGGATGGGGATGTACATATCCCCGCCACAATACCCGTCCCCGCCATACCTCCGTTTCTATTTAAATTATTAAAATGTTCACAATTAATTAAGTAACTATATATATATATATATATATA
>Ga0214543_1012462_pt1 | contig 11296 bp, 10 predicted proteins | sample CNSS2metaG_FD_160094 | JGI IMG/M metagenome (GOLD analysis project Ga0214543, IMG submission 160094) | Root nodule microbial communities from cowpea collected in UCLA plant growth center, Los Angeles, California, USA - CNSS2 | ecosystem: Host-associated > Plants > Roots > Nodule | place: USA...
GACCCCATCTGGTGCCGTGTCTTCTCAACTTCTTTGACGGGGGAGGCGTTGGAGTGGTTTTCCGAGCTGCCGGCCGGCAGCATTGACTCGTTTGCCACTCTGAAGGCAAGGTTTAGCACACAATTCGTGCCCCTGAAACCGGCCATTCTGACGGTCGACAACCTGGTGAACATCCGACAAGAAGATGGGGAATCGCTGAGGAGTTATCTCGATCAGTACAATCGGATGTCAGTCAAGATAAAGGACCTCAGAGACGAAATCGCTCGGCATCACTTCTCATATGGGCTCCAGCCGGGAGTTTTCGCGGACAAGATAAGCCGCAAGAAGCCGAAGACGATGGAGGAGATGAGGGACCGCGCGGCCAAGTTCATACAGATGGAAGATATGCAAGAGTTCCGGGTGAAGAAGAGGGAGAAGGAGGATGCCGCACTCCCGAAGCCGACCGCGCTTCGGCCGAGCAAACCCCTAACCCGGCCCAGCGAAAGGAAGCCACCGAAGTTCACAACGTACACTCCTCTGGTCGTTCCTCGGGCTAGGATTCTGCAAGAGGCCTTCAGCGCCGACTCGCTCCCCACAGTGAGGAAGAAGCCCCCACCACCCGATGCCGACGGTAGTAAACACTGCCAGTATCATCGGACGATCGGGCACACCACCGAAGAGTGCCACACGCTCCGCGACAAAATAGAAGAGCTCATTCGGCAGGGGCACCTGAAGAAGTACGTTCGACAAGATCGTCCTCCGCAACGCCCGGTGAAGAACAGAAGCCCAGTAAGAAGAGCCCCCCAGCCCGGTGGGAGAAGCGGAGAGAGCCTGAACCCGAGAGACGAAGGAGAGGACCGTCCCAGTCGCATAAGAGCCCAAGCAGGAGCTGCAGTCGGAGCCATGATAAACCCCTCAGGGGCTATATCAATACCATCTCCGGAGGGTTCGCCGGAGGAGGATCGAGCTCAACAGCTCGAAAAAGGCATGTTCGGGCGCTAAAGTCGGTTCATCTGGTCGAGAAGAAGATTCGGTCGATGCCCCCCATCACGTTTACGGATGACGATTTCAAGGCGCCCGACCCTGATCATGATGACTCGATGGTCATCTCAATAGAGGTAGACGAATATGGGATCGGGAAGGTGTTGGTTGACCAGGGAAGCTCCGTCAATATCTTATACTGGAAGACTTTCCAGAAGATGAACCTCTCTGAGGACCTGATCGTCCCATATAACGAGCAGATCGTTGGTTTCTCTGGCGAGCGAGTCAACACAAGGGGCTACCTTGACCTTCGTATCAGGATCGGCTCACGGAAGGACGGTCGAGAGGTAAGGGTTAGATTCCTTTTAGTTGAAGCTAACACCTCCTACAATGTATTGCTAGGGAGACCTTGTCTAAACGCCTTCGGAGCAATCGTGTTCACCCTACACCTGACCATGAAGTTCCTGTCGGACAAGGGGACAATATGCATGGTGCATGCAGATCAACAAATCGCCAGGCAGTGCTATACTGCAGGATTAAGGATCACCCCTTATAGTCGTCTGCGGAAACAGCACCGTTCGGAGGTAGCCATGACAGACCTGAACCCCCGAACGAACACAGAGGATCGGCTGCAACCAGAAGGAGAGACCAAGGAGATCCCGATCGGGAGCCAACCTGGACAAGTCACCAAGATGGGGGGAGCCCTGAGCGCGGAAGAAGAGAGCTCCTAAAGGCGGTGATCTTAGAAAACAAAGATCTGTTCGCATGGTCGAGCGCTGACATGCCCGGCGTCCACCCTGATGTGATGTCCCATAAGTTGGCCATCTTCCGGGAAGCCCGTCCGGTGGCTCAGAAGAAGAGAAAAATGGGAGAGGAGCGAAAGAGAGCGGTCGAGGAGGAAGTCAAGAAGCTTGAAGGAGCTGGTTTCATAAAAGAGGTCAAGTATACTACGTGGATAGCTAACGTAGTCATGGTGAAGAAGACGAGCGGAAAATGGAGGATGTGCACGGATTTCACCGATCTCAACAAGGCCTGCCCGAAGGACGCGTACCCACTGCCCAGCATCGATCGGCTGGTAGATGGAGCCTCAGGGCACAACTTCTTGAGTTTCCTGGATGCATACTCCGGATACAACCAAATCCCTATGTATGGCCCGGACAGGTCCAAAACGGCATTCATTACAGATCGAGCAAATTTCTGCTACGAGGTCATGCCGTTCGGTCTGAAGAACGCAGGGGCAACCTATCAGAGGCTGATGGACCGGGTCTTCAGGGGGCAGATCGGTCGGTCCATGGAGGTGTATGTGGACGACATGGTCATGAAGTCGCAAACTGCCGAAGACCACGTGCGCGACCTCGGTGAGGTCTTCCACCAAGTGCGCAAATACAATATGCGTCTCAACCCTGAGAAGTGTGTCTTCGGGGTGCCGGCAGGGAAATTCCTGGGTTTCATGCTGACTGCCCGAGGCATAGAGGCAAACCCGGACAAGTGCGCCGCTATTGATGAGATGAGAAGCCCCAAGAACCTGAAAGAGGTCCAGCGGTTGATAGGGCGGCTAACCTCTCTGGCACGTTTCTTACCCATGCTGACGGAGAAGGTTAGGTCGATCTTGAAGATCATGAAGAAACAACCTGCAGAAAAGTGGGACGATCAATGCGAGGCGGCGTTTCAGAAGATAAAGGAGATGATCAGCAGTCCCCCCATAATGAGCCGATCGGTAGAAGGATTGCCTCTCCAATTATACCTATCAGTATCAGATGACACGATCAGTGCAGCCTTAGTACAAGAAGTCTCGGAGCAGCGGCCCGTTTACTTCATCAGTCGAGTATTGCAGAGCGCAGAAACGAGGTATCAGCTGATAGAGAAGATAGCCTTGGCGCTATTGACGGCCGCATGCCGATTGCGCCAATACTTCCAGAGTCACCAGGTGATCGTCCGCACCGATCACCCCATTGCCAAGATACTCTGGAAGCCCGACTTAGCTGGTAGAATGATCGCTTGGTCGGTCGAGTTATCCGAGTTCGGGCTCAAGTACGAACCTAGAGGATCTGTCAAAGGACAACATTTGGCCGACTTTGCAGCTGAACTCCACGGACCGATTCCCCCGTCGGAGCATATGTGGATTCTCTTCGTCGATGGATCATCGGATAAGCGTAATGCTGGAGCAGGGATCGTCATTGAAGGACCGAACGGTTTCACGGTGGAGCACTCCTTACAGTTCAAGTTTAAAGCCTCGAATAACCAAGCAGAATATGAAGCGCTGATCGCCGGGCTAAGGCTAGCAAAAGACTTAGGTGCGACGAAGTTAAAATGCAACATTGATTCGAAGCTTGTGGTCGGGCAGGTACAGGGAGAGTACCAGGTTAAGGATGACTTGTTGCTCCAGTACTATCATAAAGTGGTCGAAGCTATGAAGGAATTCGAAGAGATTACCATCCATCACATCCCCCGAGCGGAAAATACCAAAGCCGATAGGCTGTCTAAGCTGGCAGAAGGAAAAGAGAAAGGCCAGCTAAAAACCCTCATCAGACAAACCCTGATGAGACCTTCCGCAGGAGAGTGCGCAGCAGCAGACCGAGCGGCAAGTTGGACAGAGGAGGTGCAACAACTCTTGAAGAGGTGCGAGGCGGGAGAAGAAGTGAGCCCGACGGAGAGAAGACATGCACTTCGGTTCGTAGTGATCGGAGAAGACCTATACAAGAGAGGCTTCACAGCGCCGCTCCTCAAGTGCCTATCAGAAGACGAAGCCGAGTACGTTATGAACGAGGTCCACAATGGCATTTGTGGAATGCACACTGGTCGGAGGACGATGAAAGCGAGGATACTCCGAGCAGGCTATTTCTGGCCGACCATGGAACAAGACTGCGAGGTCATGATACGCAAATGCGAAGGATGTCAAGCCCATGGAAATGACGTGAAGAGGGCTCCGACCGAGCTACATAGCCTGACAGCCCCGTGACCGTTCGCTCAATGGGGAATGGACATCGTCGGACCCTTTCCGGTGGGCCGAGCACAGAAGAAATTCATACTTGTCGCAGTGGACTACTTCACCAAATGGGTCGAAGCAGAAGCCCTGGCTAACATCACCGCTCGACAGGTCTACTCCTTCGTCTGGCGCAACATCATATGCCGCTTCGGCCTTCCTCACACCATCATCATCGACAACAGCCGTCAGTTTATCGACAAGAAGCTGAAGGACTTCTATAAGCAAGTGGGGATACGACACGTGACCAGCTCGGTCGAGCATCCCCAGACCAATGGTCAAGCTGAGGCCATGAACAAGATTATAGTGGTTGAGTTGAAGAAAAGGTTAGGAGAAGCCAAAGGAGCATGGGTGGACGAGCTGCCGCAGGTCCTTTGGGCGTATCGGTGCACCCCGCATGGAACGACGGGGGAATCTCCTTTCAACCTGACATATGGAACGGACGCTATGCTGCCAATTGAAGTGGGGGAGCCAACTCTTCGGCGAGGCATGCAAGATCTCGATGTAAACTGTGGACGCCTGCGCGAGGAATTGGACTGGACGACCGAGCGTAGGGAGCGAGCGGCCGTGCGAGCCGAAGCATGCAAAAGGATGGTGGCGAGGAGGTATAACGCGAAGGTTAAACCAATGAGCTTCATCTGAGGAGACTTGGTATGGAGGAAGACCAATGAAGCACGCAAAAAGTCAGCGCAAGGAAAGCTAGCGCCAAACTGGGAGGGCCCGTTCCGCGTGACAGAAAGCCTGCAGAACGGAGCCTATCGGCTGGAATACCCGAGCGGCAGAGAAATACCAAACACATGGAACGCGTCGCACCTCAAAATGTATTATAGCTAACGTTATGAATAAAATGAGCGTTGCATACTACTTCATCTAACAAGCTGACCGATGGGGCTCCCTACGGGACCCGAGCAAAGCCTGACCGATCGAGACGCGAACTTCCAAAAGGAAGTCCCGCTCCGTCAGCACCGATCTAAGCGATCTAATTAACCCTACGGGTAAATAAGTGATACGAGCTGTCCTAGCCGATCGAGGTACTACACCTACGATCTTAAAATTGAACGCGCGAAGGTCAACCCTCCGGGACAGTTAATCAAGATAAATTTACAAGAAATTTGAAAATTGCACGACCGATCGTCCTACTAGTTCGATATCAAGCGCAACTAATTAACAAAAGTAACAATAATACGACCGATCGCAAGCGCGAAGAACGATAAAAGAAATATGGCCGATCGTCAGCGTGAAGCAATAAACAAACGAAAACAGATAGAAGCTACAGGACGAAATAAGAAGAAGGCATCTAATATTTACATAAGTGTTTGTCAAAAAATGGCCTAATAACCGATCGAACGCGATCAACCGAATGGTCGATCGGGTTCGATCAGTTATGTCAAAACACACAAGTAAAAATAAAAATTAAGTGTTCGCAGGCGGATCATTGACTTCGTCCAGCCGGTCGAAGACCCTTTCCAACTTCCCTTCGACCACCCCCATATGAACATCAAAATGATCGGGAGAGCATCTATAGTAAAAGACGGCTTGATCAACAGCACTCTGGAAGCCCGCCTTGTACTGAGCAAATACTTGCTCATTGGCCACTCGCAGCTCGGCCTGGAACTCCTTGGCTTTTATCTGCCAGTCTGAGGCTGATCCGGCGGCAGCCATGTGCTCCAGCGTCAGATCGTCAAAGCGTCGCTGAAGCTTGCGAAGTTCCTCAGCGGCTTCACCCGCCTTCGCCTGCTCCGCCTTTGCCTGGTCATCGGCCACTTTGAGCAGATCGGCACACTTGGCATGCTCAGCCTTGATGTCGTTCAGCCGGTTGAATTGCACCTTCAAATCCGCCGCCAAAGCTTTCACCTCCCGCAATTCCACCTTGGCCGCTGCAAGCTCCTTCTCTAGGCTCTCCATCCTGCTCCGATCGGGGCGAGGAAATTCGGAGTAAATTGCAGCAAGTCTGCGAGTCAATTCCCCGGCCGTTCGGAGTGCCTCCTCTTCGGACACATCCTTAAGCATTTCTTTGACGCAAGGCCCAAGGTGGAAGGACACCTCCTCGTCAAGTTGAACGTTGCCGTCTAGGAGGGGATTACTTAAAGGACCAGAAGACTAGGCCCTCCTCTTGGACGATCGCCCGGTGGGAGAGTCGTCCCGTTTGGATTTCTTACCTTTGTCAGCAGCGGCGGCAGCAGCCGAGGAACCAGGAGGTTTAACAATGAAGCGAGGCCTGGTTGCCGCACCCGAGGCGCCGGTCGGGGCCGTTGTAGCAGGAGTAGGAACTGTCGAGGTGCTGGCGGGGACATTCTGGAGGGGCGCGACCTCCTCAGCGGTGTCCTCCTCTCTCCGACGACTCTTAGCGCGAGCCAAGAACTTGGCGTTAGAAACGGTCGTCCGAGCCATAATATCTGCAAAACAATAACAACGAATAAGTGAACTACAATCAATATGACGATCGGGAAGATCAGAACAACTAACCATAAACCGCCCTCGGCAAATCCGGGGAGCGGAGGCACTGGATCAGCGGTCACGGGGGGATCTTGTCGGGCAGGGTCTTGAGGACGGCGAGGTCGGCTCGCTCGGCAGGAGTCAACCGCTCTTCGGCCCAAGGATCGGTAGGAGGGGGAAACGCCGTCCAGTACAACGGGAATTTCGGCCGATTCTCCTCATCAAAAATGTACTTCTTTCCTTTACCGGGAATCGCAACCTTAAAAAAACCAGTCTTGAAACCCTTGTAGGAAGCAAGGTAAAGGGTGAACAAGCTTTTGTTCGCCCCCAGAAAGGAAACCCAACCTTTCGACGCCGTCGGTCGAGTCTTGTAGAGGTGAAGAAACAAGGGCATTGTCGCTGTTAGACCGGCCGCTCGGCACAGAACGTCGAACGCTTGCATCGACGCCCAGGCGTTCGGATGAATTTGGGTTGGCGCACACTGGATCTGACGAAGGACCGCCATTTGCTAGTCGGCGAACGGCACGGTCAAGCCCAAGTCGTGGAAGAGGCAAGCGTAGACGTAGAAGAACTCCAGCCTCGTTGCCCCCTTCCCGTGGCAAACCCTCTCGTTGCTGGCACATACCTTAACCCGAAGGAGCCCATCCTCCACTTCATCGCCAAAAATTTTGGTCCGCTCGACCAGATCACCAAGGTCATTGCCCCACTGGAACCTCGTGGCATGCGTGCGCGGCTCATAAGGGGCCCAATCGTACTCCTGTATCTCTGGAAGATTGGCTTGCTCCCCCTCATCGCGAACGTCGATGCTTATGACGTCCCCGCTCGCATCTGAAGCCACGACCTGGTCCATCGCCTCGGCGACCGGTTGCTCGGCTTCCGGGCTGGCGTTGAGCAGGATGGGAGAATCCGTTGAGCTTGATACGACCCCGAGCGAAGTCCCTGAGTCAGAGGAGCTGAACAAGGCGGAGATCGACCCGCCGCCACCAGACCCGCCGATCGCCCCACCCGACAAACCGTCTGAACTCGATGCACCGGAAGACATTTTTTACCTGCAAATAGAAGAAATCGATCAGAGGCTCGGCTAGAAAGAGAGAGGAAAACGTGAAAATAACGATAGCCACACAGACCTATTTATAGGAGGACCCAGTGACACGTGGCAGCACCAGAACCACACGATCCTATACAGATCAACGGCCTATATCTCGCGACGCTTCAAATCGTAACTGACAGGCACGATCTACGATGCAAGTAACCGTTGAAAAACCGGCGGTCAGTCGGCATCACGGCTCCTATAAACCTCCTCGCTTCACTTCCATCGCTCGAGGCTGGGGGGGCTTGTGTACTATACGTCCAATAGGTCAATCGGCCAATCATACATGAAACACCATCGGTCAATCGGCCAATCGAACTCGATTCTATAAACTCCGTAGAGCAACGATAAGAGCGTCGGTCAAACGACCTGATAAACAAGTCCGCAGACCATCAGTCAAACGGTTACCCAAACAAGTCACTACCATAAGGTTTAGGGTTGATCGGTCTCACAAGTCACCTATGTTCAGGCCCATCGGTCTATCGGTAAAACCCCAGCGGGGGACATTCTAATCCCCAAGAGCCCATCGGTCCATCGGTAAAACATCAGCGAGGGACATTCTAACCCCCAAGGGCCATTCGGTCCATCGGTAAAACGTCATCGACAGACATTTTAGACCCCCCTGGCACGTCGGTCGATCGGACAAGCGTGTGGATCAACTATCGAGTTGATCGGTTGATCGATTTCTTTAGATTCGCGCAGTCCCTTACACGCATCGGTCGGTTGATCAACGGTACACATGGGTCATTCGCCTGTTAAAAACAGAATATCATTTACCCAGCCAAGCGGCCATCGGTCCCACGGTTAAAAAACCTAAGTCAAATTAATTAACGTTAAACGAGTCAGTAATCTTGATTAAAAGGTCATTGGGCCGTGATTAAGAAACCCTAATTACAGGCCCATTCCGAAAGTTATAAATAGGGCCCAAAGGTAGGTTGGTAAGGATCTTAATTGCGCATTTATTACGACAGTTATACTAGTATACCGATCGGTCCATTACTGACTTAAGCATCGGAGCCTTTTAGACAGGTACCCCGATCGTCGTCCCAGCCGATCGAGCTAAGGAGTGGATTTCGCTGAAGTTACTGTTGTGGAGAAGGGTAACGCAAGTTTGGAGAGGTTCTTTTAGTAGGCTCTTGGTCCCTACCCCGAAACAATAATGATAAATTCAATACAATAAAATTTTATTCAAAATATATGTTCTTATGATTCTATCATCAATAATACTTTTATCTGTATCTGTATCGAAAAATATTAAATTTCAATGAGAGATATTTTAGAAATTAAATGATGTTAAGGCATCCCTGCCAAAATAATACTCTTATAAATATATTGAAGAGTGAGAGACAGTTATTAAAGTTGGGTTTAATCAGTCAGAAAATTTAAGTGTCATGTCTGAAAATTCAAACACATATATAAATATTAATGTTTTTGACAACTACGTTTAAACCATTGATCAAATTAATGAATATGATAATCAGAGTAAAATAAAACAATAAATGTAAACAACAAATTAAAATAACACAAGGTTAAAAATAGTAAGCCTTTATAACAAAAAATCATATAAAAAATAATATTAGTTTTGTCTATAACCTTTTTGATAAAACTTCAATTGAGATAATTTTTTAATTTAATATTAAAGTCTTTATATTTAATAAATTTATTTTTTGGCTCAAGATTACACATTTAATTAGCATAAAGCAAATTGAAATAAGATACAACTTCAACTTTTAAATTAAGTAACAAAAGATGACTCTCCTTACATAAAAAAGATTGTGGTCAGTGAAAAGTGCAAAAGGAAATCTCACAGTAGTTTTTTTTTTTTTCATGAAAATCAAGGTACAATAAATAATAAAGAATTGTATTTGTACCACACCTAGTTAGTCCCGCTAGCATATCAACACACATCACCCTTGACCGACATCTATGTCGGTCAAGGCTAGGGGACTGGTGTACCACATCGAGTCAACTTAACAAAATAATAATAAAACGATCACCATACCTATATACCAAAACATTCAAGTAACCGGCTTAGACTGGGCTGACCTAAGCCTAGCCTGCCTAAACCGGTAACATAAACATGTAGAGGAATAACCTGCCTAAGACAGCACATGGGCAACATAAACCGCCAAGGGAAGTAGTCGGTTTAGGCCGACAATCTCAATACACTTAGCAAAATCAAAACCCCCTGATATTCAATAAGTCCACAATAATTGACCTAAAGGCCTGAGTTAGGGCCCAAGCCCACTTACAATCCAAGCTAGGGCCCGGCCCATGGCATAACCAGACATAATTAATACTCTATAAATACACATGGACCCCAATGATTAAAGGTACTCATTACTCCATTAATCACCTGATTTGACTTTTTGAGAGTTTTAGCTGACTTGAGCGGAGTCCCTTTTGCAGGTAACCCCTTCTGGGTCCAAGCAGACATGTACCAACCAGGAAGAAAGGCTAACTGAGGAGATAGCGGACTGCATAAATAAGGTGGGTGACGCTCGTGCCTAACTTATCTTATTTCTTCTCTGCAGGAACGATATTATTAAATACAGCCATAGAAGCAAATTAAATTTGAATTAGGAGAAGGAAAATCTCAATAACATAACTATGTAAATGGAAAACCTAGTCTAGGAACGGAAACATAAAAATAAACTCACCACCATAAAGGTACGTTAAAAATAATTTTTTATTGTATTGATGTACAGTTTGAACTAGCTTATAAATGTGTTAGGTTATAAAATAAAATTAGACTCAGTGTGAAGTTTACTATGTTTTCGATAAGAGATATTTTGTAAACTAAATGATGTTAATGAAATGAAATTATATTAATTGATTTTCTTAATCATCATAAAAGTAATTACTTTTATATGTTATATTTTTAGAAAGTAATTTGTTGTGTTATCAGAAAGTAATTTGTATGAAATTATTTCCATAACAAAATTGCTGTTTTAAATTTCAAAATTCCAATACGTATCCATGTCAAAAATATATTCAAATTGAGTTTAAAAGTTCATTTGTGAAAATTCAAAAACTTATATATAAATGTATTAAGTATATAAATATATAAATATATAGATATATAAACATACATCTTAGAAATATTAAGAAATATAACATGCATAATTTTTATTATTAAAAAAATAAAATTTATGTACATAAGTGTTCATTTTGACATACTATCAATAATACTTATGTCTCAAATAATGAAAAAAAGAAAAATACACTGCCACAGTTTATTTAGAAATTATAATAAATTAATGGGGAGCGGTCCATTAATTTCTCAGTTTCTTGTGAACCCACAACGCACCCAACCCAAGACATACATGCTCCATTGTCTTGCCATGCGTGTGTTTCATCCTCGTGTTCATAGCACCCAATAACCTCCTTCAATCTCATCCCTTCATCCAATCCCAAACTCAAATCAACGTCTCCCATCTCTTTACATGTCACCAGAGAGAGATGACCTCATTCAGAGACTTTAAAAAACAGTGTTGACACCTAACTTCTTAAAAACATTCTGAACCTTCCTCCCTCCTTGGTTCAGTGTGTATCCCAGTGATTATTCTCTCTACCTCTACGGAAGAATTTATATTACTAGGGTTCCGTTTCCTTGGAGGTTACTCTTTGTTTGTTGCCTTTTGAAATGAAACTGTTGTTTTGTTGTTGCTTTGGTTGAGTCATGTGGTGGTGTGATTCTAATGCTGCATTGCTGTTCTGGTTTCGGATTTTGTGAACCTGGGTTGTTTCTCTTGTTGGGTTCGCTTTGTTGTATAAAAATGTTACCTTGTGGGTTGTTTGACTGTTTTTTTTTTTTTTTAGTATTT
>Ga0214543_1012464_pt1 | contig 11294 bp, 15 predicted proteins | sample CNSS2metaG_FD_160094 | JGI IMG/M metagenome (GOLD analysis project Ga0214543, IMG submission 160094) | Root nodule microbial communities from cowpea collected in UCLA plant growth center, Los Angeles, California, USA - CNSS2 | ecosystem: Host-associated > Plants > Roots > Nodule | place: USA...
GGATTGCATCCTGAGACTCTAAAGAGTCAGTTAGTCTCACTTAGAGCGGACTGACTCTTGTGGTGAGAGTAGCAGGAGGCCTGAAACTCATTAAGGGCTAACCTTGTGTGTGGGGGATTGATTCATTATAACACTTGTAACACATAGCTCAGGGTGAGCAGCTCGGGGGTGAGTAGAGGTATCCACCACAAGTGCAAGCATCCGCTGAATCCGACCAGGTTATATGTATCCGGATGAGTCGAGTCGAGTCTTAGTGTATTGATTGAAGAGTCATAACATGCTTGGTTGTTGTACGGATATTGGATAGTGAAATCATGTTTAACTGTATGATGAATATGTTGTTGGCTCTAGCTTACCCTGCTTATTGTATGGTTGCCTTGTATGTGGCTCTTCTTTCTTGCGATGATCATCAATGTAATTGATGGGAGCAGATGGGCGAGGTTCTCGTGGTCAGCAAGGAAATGAAGATTCTGCTGCTTAGTCCGCGTGGATTGGACTATAGTTGTCGTTGGACCTTTCTTTAGGGCTATGGCCCCTGTATTTCGCTGTTCTTGGTTTTGTAAACTTTTGGTCGAACCGTTATCCTGTTTTTGGTTGGCATCGTGGTGTGCCTAGTTTGTAGGGGTGGTATTATGAACCCCAGGACTGCGTTGTTGTACTATCTTTGTGTGGCGTTTCCTTTAATTGCTATTTTAAATTAAATGGGACGTTACAGTATAAAAAAGAGATTTATTAGAATTAAAAATATTGAAGTAAACAAACATTTAAAATATATTTTAATTTGTATATTTGTTTTTCTTTTATATGTTTTAAAAAATATTTTTAAATTTTATGAACTATGTTTCATTAATATTTGCAAATTTAATAATTGCTTTGGTTCTCATGAAATTTTATTTGGTATTATAATCTAAAATATAAACAATTATAATTTATTTTAAAGTATTTGATATCGAAGAAACAACCATTCTTCTAATATTGAATATTTGATAATATTATGTTTCCTTTATCATAATTTTTTTATTATTTTATAAAAAATAATTAAAATTAATATTGAAGTAGTAAGAAAATGGGTATGGGTATGTGTACGAGATTATACCCGTTATCCGGTGGGGATGGGGATGGGACAAAAGTTTAATACCTGTTGGGTTTAGGTATGGGGATGGGGATGAATTTTTTTTACAGGGATGGGTATGGGATAGCGAAACCCGTGCCCGTCCCGTCCCGTTGCCATCCCTAGTTGCAAGAAACGGTACCTTGAGTTTTCTCGATGCATACTCCGGGTACAACCAAATACCCATGGCAGCAGGGGACGAGATCAAAATCGCCTTCATAACGGAAGAGGCCAACCTTTACTACAAGGTCATGCCTTTCAGGCTCAAAAACGTTGGCGCCACCTATCAAAGACTAATGGATAGAGTATTCAAACCATTACTCAGAAATAGTGTCAAGGTGTATGTTGATGACATTGTAGTCAAATCACCCAACCCCCACCCAACATGACCTAAACCTTACTAAGGTCTTCAACGCCACATGAAAATACAACCTACGCCTCAACCCAGAAAAGTGTACCTTCAGCGTCAATGGAGGCAAGTTCTTGGGTTTCATGCTGACCCAATGAAGCATTGAGGCCAACCCTGAAAAGTGCCAAGCTATCATAGACATGTGCAACCCCAACAATGTTAAGGAGGTGCAAAGGCTGGTCGGAAGGTTAACAGCCATTGCTCGTTTCCTATCAAAGCTTGCAGACAAAACTAAACCTATGGTCAACCTGTTGAAGAAATCTGCCAAGTTCGAAAGAAACGAAACATGCCAACAAAACTTTGACCAAGTTAAGCAGTTATTGGCCACACCACCAATCTTAAACAAACCCCGATCTCGACTACCTTGCTAGTATACATTGTAGTGTAAGATCCGAGAAAATTAAATAGTTAATTAAATAATTATTTAATAAATGCGGGTAACAGGAGCGTTTAAAGTATTTAATGCAGATACTTATGACGTGAAATGGTACTAGCTCAATTGGTTGAGAGTACTTTATTGTGTGTGACGGCTTGGGTTCGAGTCCTATGTGTGCCATTTGGGTGTTATTTAATTATGAATTTTTAAGTTATATATATATTTTTTTAGTGATGTGATCGCATAACCTTAAAATTTAAGGAATTATCACAATTGTAATTTGGTTGAGTTGGTTGTGCACTTGCTTTGTGATTGTAGGGTTGTGTGAGTTCAAACCTTGTTGAGAACAAAATAATTTTTTTTTGCCAAATTTTCCTTTGGCATGAATGTGAAAGGGTTAGAAACCTAGTAGCCAATAGAGAGGTAACCTAAGGGCTGGAAACACTTGGATAATTAATCATTGATTAGCCTTAATCTATTTTTTTATTAAAAATTCGTGTAAGGCACTAAAGGGTAATTAGGAGAGAGTAATTGTGAGAGAGGAAAAGGGATTAGAGGAAAGAGGCTGGGAGTTGAGCGTGAGGGTTTAGGCGGAAGTTTTTCAGAGGCAATTGGCAAGGTGTAGAGCAAGGAGTTGGAGTGCAAACCATTGTTGGAGTGCAAGCAAAGGACAAGGGTGGTTTTTGGGTTAAAGTCACGTTCAATCCGAATTTGGAGCGAGGATCAGAGGTAAGGGGAGTTGTATGTTGCTTGATTGAAATTGCATGCTTTCTATCCGTTTTTCGGCACTATTTCATTGAGAATTCTGGGTTTTCCCAGAAACCACCTGGCGGCATAATCCCTACCGCCAGGCGGCACATCAGTGATAGGCGTTGTTCTTGTTTTGGCATGAACCGCCTGGCGGTGATGAAATTCTGCCAGGCGGCACGACACGGTTCACCTGTTTGGTGATTTTAATGTTGTTTGTATGGGAATCAATATGGTTTCTGAAATTGATTTGTATAGCTTCTATGGATACCTTATTGGTCTGAAATCAATTGAAATTCGGGGTATGGCAAAGTTCTAGGTATACTCGTGCATAAATTGAATTGGGTTATTCAAGAGAGTAAAGATCGAGAAGCCTATATGAATTGAATTAAGAGCAGGAAACTAGTCCTTTATATATGTATTGTCATATCTCGGTGAATGTAAGTGATGGGAATGAATACTGGAAAAAGGGTTGAATCTGTCGCAGGTATGAAGAAGCCTGGTTTGGGCAGGCACTGATACCCCGCCTAGCGGTCAGGGGCTGTTATGCGAAATTCTGGTAGCAGAAACTAAGGGAGGAGCTTTAGAGTGGGTGAGGTTTAAGATAATTTGGTAACATAGAAAAGGGAAAAGTACTATGGTGATTAATTGTGTGGATGGTAAAGAGTTGGAAGTATAACTAGTTTATGGTGTTGGATGGAATATTAAGGGAAGAAAGGGACAAGGGAGAATTGTAGTTAACAGATCATGTTTTGTAAGCATAGCATTCGTTTATGTGTGATTGGATAAGTGCTGATTATGACTTACTGATTTTAGGTAACAATTGTGGATATATTCAATAGTGGATGATAATTGGTTATGTTATATTGCATAGGGTTAAAGTTATATATACTGGAGGAAAAATGTTGTTAGGTATGGCTATGCATGAGGAATTATGGGAAAAGTATTTTAAGACTATTGGAAGTAAAGTTCTGCTTATTACAATGTAGTATACTTGGGAACGTGATTGAAGGTATTGAATTGTTGATTGTCTTCATAGATATGGATAAAGTTGCTTTACTATGATAATGCTCATGTATTGTGGAAACTTGAATAGATGGATTGACCATTGTAAAGTTTAGGTGCGTGATACTTATGATAGTTGTAGACTAACCATAAAGTGCATTCCATAGAGGAGTCTTTATTTGGGGCTTGGAATTGAGTCATGTAGCAGATTAGACTAATTGAGGTGCTAAAAACAAGAGGGGTTATGCTACTGATACAACGCCTGGCGGCACGGGTAGGTGTGCCAGGCGATGGGACTAGCGTTAGGGGTCCCTGCATTCCCTAGCGTCTGGCGGCAAGGTGTGCTCCGCCAGGCGGTGACTAGAAAACAGTGGCGCTGGAAGGGCATTGGCACCTGGCGGTGAGTTGGTACCGCCAGGCGGTCTGGAGCACTTTCGCTTGGCGGCGTGTGGGCTGAGTCAGGCGAAAATGTTGATGTCCTTTGTTTTGTTTTGTGTGTTGTTTGAGCAATGATGCTACACTTGGATCGGGAGATGTTGTGCCATGAGCGGGTAGGTTCATGGATGGTGGTTCACATGTGACGATATGAGCGGGGAGGTTCATATCCAGTTACTCTCACGTGGGGATACAAGCCAGGTAGGTTCGTATGTTCCATGCTCACGTTTGAGAGATGCCACGTGCGGGGAGGTACGGGGCTGGCGAATCACATATGTTGGACTACGGGCGGGTAGGTCCATAGAGCAAGACTACGAGCGGGGAGGTACGTAGAGCAAGACTACGAGCAGGGAGGTTCGTAGAGGCAGGACCACGAGCGGTCAGGTTCGTGTGAGCATCATATTCCCGAGTCCGAGGCTAACCATTTGTGTGATTGAAGGTTATAACGCCTTGGGGTTAAGGTCTTGGCCAAGAACTATGTAGAATGAATAAGAAGGGTGTATGATTTATCTTGCATATTTTATATCTGTTATTTTATTTTCTCAGCTCACCCTTTTTGTTTGTGTATGGCGATGATCATGTGATTCGTTACACGGGAGTAGATGTTGATACAGGTGGTGCTGAGGATGTCCAGGCGACGAAGTGAGGGCTAGCTTTGGGATTAGAGCTAGGGGTTTTCCTCACATGTATTTTATTATGTTTTCATTTATGAACACGAATCTTAGGAACTTGTAACACTTTATTTGTTTATGTTATAAGTTTTGGCGCGTGTTTTTCATAAATTTAAATTTCACAGCATTGGGAGTATTATTAATGCAACTTTTGATATATTTTATTTCTTTTATTATTTATTTTAAGTAATATTCCATAGGGATGTTACATGCAGCATCCCCTAACGCCGTAAGTGCGGCACTCGTGCAAGAACTAGATGGCACCCAACAGCCCATATACTTCATTAGCCGCATACTTCAAGACCCCGAGACAAGATACCAGATGGTAGAAAAGGTGACACTTGCGCTAATCACAACAGCCCGGCTCCTCCGACCATACTTCCAAACACATCTTATTACTGCCAAAATGGACTACCCTGTCCAAAAAATTCTCCAAAAGCCAGATCTTGCGGGAAGACTTTCATCTTGGTTTGTCGAGCTATCTGAATTCAGTATCCAGTACGAGCCACACGGCCCCATTAAGGCACAATGCCTGGCAGACTTCGCAAATGACCTACAAAACCAAGAACCCCAGCATGAATGGTGGACCATGCATGTCGACGAATCATCTAACATTAGAGGCGTCGGAGCAGGCATTATCCTCGAAGGCCCAGAGGGCATACTCATTGGGCAGTCATTCTGTTTCACTTTCAAAACTTCAAACAACCAAGCTGAGTACGAGGCCATTGTCACAGGATTGCATCTAGCCCTAGAAATGGAAGCCAGATGCCTGCTATGCAAAATTGACTCTAAACTCCACTATCAGACACCTCACTGGTGAGTACCAGGTCAAAGATGACCTCTTATCACAATACTACCACCTGGTAATGAACTTAGTAGGGAAGCTTAAAGAGTTCAAGATCGAACACGTGCCCAAAAGCGACAATATCAGAGTCGACCTCTTATCAAAACTTGCAAGCACGAAAAATAAAGGACGCTACAGGTCCCTGCTACAACAAGTACTCACGACCCCATCCATTCAAACACAAACAGAGTGCTTCGAGGTCACCACCAAGGAGTCGTGGATGAGTCCTTTCATCACGTACCTCAAGAAAGGGGAGGTACCCGCGAACCAAGAAAAGGGATAGGTCAAGAAGGCAACAAGATACACGCTGATAGCAGGAGAACTCTTCAGGAAAGGCTTCAGCAAACCACTACTCGGGTGCATTACGAACGATAAAGTGTCTTACGTCATGAAGGAAATACATGAAGGAACCTGTGGATACCACTCCGGTCCCAAAACAATGGCAGCACGAATCCTGTGGGCCGGGTACTTCTGGCCAACAATGGAACAAGACTGCACCAACTTCGTCAAAAAATGTCAGCCTTGACAAAAACACGGGCCCTGCTCCTATCTACACCAGGAAGAACTCCATCACATAATGTCACTCTGGCCATTCTCCAAGTGGGGAATGAACATCGTAGGACCTTTCAAACCTGAAAAAGGGCAAGTTAAATTCCTCCTGGTCGCAGTCGACTATTTCTCCAAGTGGATTGCGGCTGAGCTGCTCGCAAACATCATGGCCAAACAAGTCAAATGTTTCGTCTGGAAAAACATCATTTGCAGATACGACATACCACACACTATCATCACAGACAATGGGTGACAATTCATTGACAAAGGCTTGGCGAAGTTCCACAAAAACCTCCACATCCAACATCTCACCAGCTTATTAGAACACCTACAGACCAACGACCAAGCGGAAGCGGCGAACAAGGTCATATTAGGGCAATTACAGAAGAGGCTCGATGGCGCAAAAGGAAAATGGCCAGAGGAGCTCATAGAAATACTTTGGGCATACAAGTGCACCCCATAGTCCTCGACCAAAGAAGCCCCATATAGCTTAGTTTATGGCACCGATGCGATGATACCAATAGAGATCGGAGAATCGTCAATCAGGCAGACATATTTCGAGCACGACCCCAACAAAGTATGTATGAACACGCACCTCGACCCATTCGTAGAAAGAAGAGAGCGGGGGACATCCAAGACATGCCAACCAAACTTCGAGCAGCAAGAAAGTACAAGTTCAAACTCAACCCCTGGTCCTTCCACAAATGGGACTTAGTCTAGAGGATGGCAAGTAAAGCCAGGAAACATGACGGCAAGTTTTCACCAAACTGGGAGGGGTCATTCCGTGTACTACAGGAAGTAGGCAACGACGCATATCGGCTAGAACGACTATCGAGAGAACCAATTCCCAACACCTGGAACATCTCTCACTTGAAATTTTATTTCAGTTAAATCATGTATCGGCTAAACACTGTAATCCAAAGATGTACTCTTTCCTAACCTGGCATTTTTTTCCTAAGGAGGGTTTTGGCCAGGTAGGTTTCAACGAGGCATCTACCAATAATGAAAGTTCGAGGATTGCAAGCATATCTTTAACTAAGTGCACGAACTCTCAGCCTCTAATCTAAGAGCCGTCGGACGATCTCCAATAAAAATAAATCTCCCAGCCTTTAACCTAAGAGCCGCTGGTCAAGCGCAACCAACAATCTCCCGGCCTCTAATCTAAGAGTCGTCGATCGAGCGCATAAGAAAGTTCCCAAAGTCACTACCAAGAGAACCACCCCATACATCAAATTGTAAAACTAAGAATAGAACGAAGTAATTAAAACCAAACATAACAACAAGTCGTCCAGCGATAAGCACTCGAGATATTGCACATCCACTTAACGGAAATCGCAAAACGATTAAAAAACATCTCCGCATTTAAAATAAGTCACGCGCAAAAAATAATTAGGCAGACTCTGATCAAGTAGAAGGAAGTGAAACATATTTTTCATTAAACACCCAAATCAGCAAAATATCCATCTTTACAAAGATATCTACACAGATCACACAACCCACCAACACCAAGTCGGCACCCCAACTATAGAAACCAGATCTAACTACAGAAACAAGTTCGGCGTCCTCGCCCCTAATGACAATAACCAAAAACAAAGTTTAGCGACCTCGCCCCCAACAACTAAACTATTCATCAGCAACCTCGTCATTAACCTCCTTGGCCACTTCCTCTGCATCCTCTGCCTCTTCCTCACCATCCTCCCCCTTTGACACCATTCCATCAACATTGGCAGGAGGAGTCGTCACCACCGTCTCCTCATTCCTTACCATCACCGCCTCTTGCTCAGCCTTGAGGTGGCTAATCTCCGCAATATCCAGTATACGATTATTGTACACATCAAGATTCACGTTAAACCGACAGTCAGTCACAGACACCTCCTTGTACAAGAAGTCCGTCTACCTTAAAGCTTTCTAAAAACCATTAACGTGTTCTTAATAAATTGCCTGATACAAACCATAGATCTCACTGGCCTCCTCCGCCGCAACATCCTTCACAGCACGAACCTTGTCTAGCTCAATTTGTTTCGCTTTCAGTTTTTTCTCCACCCTCATCACACTTCCTTTCAACCTCTTAACCTCAGCCTCCAACTTATTTTTCTCCTCATCCCAAGCCTGTTGATCACGGTCCCTTTAGCCCTTGAAAGCAACAATTTGCTCAGACAACTTCTTCTTGTCACCTGCGGCCAATTCTTCCTGCAACATCGTTGTCACCCTCCTGCCCAACACAACTCCATGCGACAGACACTCATTCAACACCCTCATTATCAGCCCGGGGTCAGCCGCTTCCACCACACCCAACTCAGCGTCGCTCAACTTAATTTCCACCCCTTTCCTCATTTGAATCTTACTTTTCATAAACCCACCCAAATTCGAGTTACTCGAACCACTAGACCCCACACCACCTGTCTTCGCAAGAGCACGCAACCTTTTTCGATCCTTCCCAACACCCTTCATCTTAGAAGGAGTCGGCCTTTTCCCTTCGCCTTTGCAGCATTCCTTATCTTCTCGCGAATCTTGGCAAAAAGATCAACATTCTTTGTGTGATGCGCCATTACACCTACACAAAATAAAGTTCTTCAAATTAGTCCAACACCAGTAATAACCAAAACGCAAAAACATACCATATAAATCCCTGGCCGGACTATCCGTCAGGTAACAGCAAAAAACCCATTTCCCAGGAATCTTGGTCGGTAGTCTCTCAAGCACATCCACCACCCGCATACTATCAACATCTAGCATATCCTTAGAGATCGCGTCCAAACGAGCAAGCATTTCAGTCCAGTATAACAGAAACTTAGGGAACCCATCATCATCATATTATAGCATTCGTCCGGCCACAAGCACACCCACACAGAAAAACCATCTTTAAACTTCTTCAACGACTAAGTAAACACATCCATCAAACCACTCTTAGAACAACCAATCAGGGAAAGCCATGAGATCGGATCCCTCGGACACATCACATAGAAATATAAAAAGCTCTCGAGGGTCGGCGATAGATACAACGCCTTGCAGATCATCCTAAAAGCCTGAAGGCTTCCCCAACTATTCGGATGGAGTTGAGTATGTTAGTTTTGAAATGGTAAGTTTAGCCAAGAAGGGGGGTTGAATTGGCTTTATAAAACTTTTACGAAAGCTTAAAACCTTTTTCAATTGAATCTAATAGACTGGAATGTTTGGATCTAAATGCACCTGACCAGTACACTTTCAGTCGATTAAAATATAAAAATAGCAGACTAAATTGTTCTTGATGCTATGAAACAGTCGATTAGAAGGACAAATCAATCGGCTAAAATACTGGAGAATTATGCAGAATGCAGAATTCGCAAATTCAACTCAAACAGTAATCTTTTACATACAAGACATGTTACAATCAGTATTTATAACAAGTACAAAGCCTCAAATTACACAAGCACGCATTAAATCACACCAAAGATCAAATTACTTGGTTTTCTTGAGTTTTTGAAGAGTTTAAAAGAGAGGGAGATGAGGGAAAGAAGAATGCCCAACTATTTTTATACTGGTTCACTCAATCACAGAGCTACATCCAGTTTTCCAGGACAACCTGAGCCTGGTTTCCACTATATTCAAAAGTTTTACAAATCAAACACCAAGATTACACTTTTGAACACAAAGCACACAAGATTTTTGACTCACACAAAAATCTAGAACCAAAACCTACAACAATCACACTTGCAAAGCTGAAATCACACCAGGCAAACCATCCAGAGGCACAAGAACGTCCAAACCTGATGGTGGCTATCCCTAGCACACCATACATGTGTTCTTCAAGCTACTCAAAGCCAAAATGCTTCCAAGATCAACCAAGATCTTCAAACACGAGTTCTAGCTGTGTATTGTAGAGAGAGAATGCTTCCCAGAGATGAATGACATGATTTTGTTCAGAAAAACTCAAATTCGCACCTCTGCTCGCGAAAAAATAGCTTATATAGTCTGATTTAAGTGAAAACAGTCGATTGAATTTTCCGTACAGTCAGCTGATTTCACCTGACTTAAGTGAAATTAGTCAATTGAAAAATAATTCAACTGACTGAATGCATTCATACCAGAAACTATATACAGCAAGCCTTTTAACCTGTTAAAACCCATTTTAACAGATTAAAAGAGACACACTAAGGCACACAAAACATCTAACCTATGTCATATAACCTATCAACAAAGTATAACACTAACACATTACATTTAACATGTTATATACAGATTTAACACACTAAAACTTAATCTTCAAGAGGATCTTCATCAATCTTCATCAAGCACTTAAGATCTTTATGCACATGGCTTTATCAATTCTTTGCTTCAAGCTTGCTTGTGCCAACAATCTCCCCCTGAATTGATGAAGCTAACATCCTCGAGTTGAATTGATGAGCTAAGATCCGTAGAGAAACCTGAAAAAGCTTTTGCATACAAGATACCTATATTCCAAATATACAACCAAGCAAAAGCACACAAGCATACATACATATCACATATGCATATGTTCCCCCTATCATTAATAATATGATTTAACTTCAGATTTTTGATTAAGTTTGCAGTATTATATGATTACAACAGATTTATTTCAGGTTTTCCAATTTTGACACAATATTACTCAATTTTCACTCATTTTTCTCCCCGTTTGGATTCATCAAATGAAAGTAAATGCAAACATCATTTGGGGAAGATGAAAATTTTCATTAAAGCAATTGCATAGAGGTGTACCAGGGCAGCTGACACGAATACAAACACATCAAACCAGAAATAGAAATGCAGATACATCATGAACCTGAAAACTGATATAATCAGTCGACTAAAATGAGAAAATAGCCAATTAAAATACTAGAACAGACAACAGACACACAAAATGCAACATCAAAATGCAATGCATGACCTATAAGCCATCCCCTTCACTCATTCCTAGGGTTGTCTCTATTGTAGACATTGGAGAGGAAGTCATGAACATTATGGAGTTGGTAATCCAAGTCTTGAAACCTTGTTGTGCAATACATGTGATGTGCATTTTAAACCATGTTGAGGTCTTGAAGTTGATTGAGAACCATTCTCTCAAATTGGGAGTATGCAGGTCCAGTATTCTCAAGAGGGTTATACAACTCAATTGCCATTGGCTGAGGTTCATCTTCCTCTTGGTTTCC
>Ga0214543_1012465_pt1 | contig 11293 bp, 8 predicted proteins | sample CNSS2metaG_FD_160094 | JGI IMG/M metagenome (GOLD analysis project Ga0214543, IMG submission 160094) | Root nodule microbial communities from cowpea collected in UCLA plant growth center, Los Angeles, California, USA - CNSS2 | ecosystem: Host-associated > Plants > Roots > Nodule | place: USA...
TATATATATATATATATATATATATATATATATATAGATATATATATATATATATATATATATATATATATATATATATACTTGAAATTTTAATTACTATTGCTATTTCCATGAACAATTTTAGAATGCTTTAATTAGAATTTTAATTTAGTTTTCACATCAATCAAGGATTAGGGTCTTTTTCAATAAATAATTTAATTAACTAGTAATTTGACTAAAGTTTACATTATGCATGAGAGTTTATAGTTTAGATGAGTTTAATTCAAATATGTTTAAGTTGACAGACATTACCATATCCATTATTAAAATAAGTAACATAGTGTATAAAAAGTCATAAATCACTCTCGTATTGAATAGTTTTGATTTTCATTTTAAATACTTTGTATTATAGGAAAATGCACCATTTTGGTGTAGTTTTTTTCTATTATTCAAATGGATATTTTCTTTTAAAAGTAAGTGGTATTTAGAATTATAACTTTTCAAAGAAAAAAGTCATACTTTCAACACAATTTCAGTTTTTTATTTTTATTTTTTAAATAGGAAGTCATGTTATATCATACAACTTTGTTTTCTATTTTTTATTTATTTTTTCATATAGATTAAGAAGAAGTCTTTTTAATCCACATGTCTTTTTGTTTTTTTATTAATTTACATGAAATTGTGTTTATAAACTCAATTTAGCATACATTGAATGCTTATAAGTACAATTCTTATTTAATTAATTATGAAAAAAATTAGAAATTGTATATTTATTTTTTAAATTAAAGATTTGTTATCGATTACTTAAACTAAAAATAGAGTAATATTAATTTACTTAAATGTTTTTATAACATTGTTAACATCAACTTTGCATTCAAAATATTCTGTCACTAGATTAGTAAACAAAATGTTAAATAGAAACAAATATTTATGAAAAGTTAACAAGACATATACATTTTGTATTTATTTATCAAAAATCTATGTTTCACAAATAAAAGATTGATCTCTTCTTTGTAAAGTGAGTACCACTTATCTCAATGCATTATCATTCCTTAACTTTTAATACAAATTGCATATGCAGTTACCCATATGATTACTAATCAAAAGAAATTTGGAAAAGTGCTTCCATATATCATTAAATCACATGAACTTCGAAGATATAAAGCAATGAAAAAGAGTTCCATAACCACAAGCCTAACCTTATTTTTTCTTATTATTTTGACAATGATTTAGGAAACAACAATGGATTTTTGTAATAATATAAGAGAGGCTTCAGTCCAATGTGCATTATTTCTTATTACTTAAAGGAAAAGGTGGCGATTTGCATTGATGAGTGATTATTTTCTTAGATCTATTGTTATGAGAAAAAAAGTGAGAGCATCAAGCATGTGCATATGATTAAGATTTTAATATTTTTCTTCTCTACTTGGAATAACTGAAACTTTTATATATATTATGACTCAGATTTTGGAGAAATATAATATCTTACTCCAAATAAAAAAATAATATGGTGGAACGTAGCACAAGAGAGATGAAGTTTAACACAATGACACAAATAAAAAATTTAACACAATAGTATTAAAATATTTTGAAATTAAGTAGGGATATGTGCCTCATAGGAATGCACGTAGGTTCATCCCTTTTATACGCCAACTTTGTTCAAATATATATAGAAGATCATGAAAACTTAAAGAATATCATTGGTATATATATTTTTAAATACCATACATCAAATGAGGTTAAAAATAAATGCCGTTTCAATATAAATGTTAGTGAGTTTGAAAATTATTTGTTTGAAATGTTGGGTGATTGAGCTTATTAATAAAATACTAAAAAATAAAATTTGAAAAACAGGACTACTAAACTTTTGAATTTTCGCATCAATTTAATGTGTTATTTAGTGGCGGTTATAACTGCCACTATTTTCTCTATTGTTAGTTAATTAACTATCACCGAATTTAGCGTCACAAAGTCATTAAAAGTTTTGGTGTTTGTTGGTTCCTCCCTTCTCTATTTTATACATTTTATTATTTTGCATATTATTTATTTAGGGAAGATTTGATCTGAGTTTTGCTTCCACACTTGGTTATCTGTTATTTTTTGAGATCTTCCCAACAATTGGTATCAAAGCTCTAGTTAGGGGCTTTGATTTGTGCTTTGAAAATGGGAGATAATGATGGTGCAAGAACCATGATTAAATTGGATTCTACAAATTATTCAATATGAAAATCTCGCACGGAAGATTTGTTATTTTGTGGAGACCTATATGATCCTATTGAGGAAAAGGGTGTTAAACCAACAGGTAAATTTGATCGAGAGTGGAAGAAAATAATTAGGAAGACTATTGGTGTGATCAAACAATGGATAGATGAATTTATTTATCATCATGTGTCAGGTGAGACTCTTGCTTACAATTTTTGGAAGAGATTAAGTGAGCTATTTGAGTTTAAAAGTTCCTTGAACATGACATTCCTTATTAAGAAGATAGTAAACTTGAAATACAAGAATGGTTCCTTAGTGGTAGAGCACTTCAGCAGCTTTCAGAATATGGTAAATCAGTTGACCACAATGGAGATTGTATTAGACGATTAGTTATTAGCATTGTTGTTGCTTAACTCCCAGACTGTTGGGAGACTCTGGTGGTATCTCTGAGTAACTCTGCTCCTAATGGAAAATTGACTTTTGACATGGTCAAAGATAGCCTCTTAAATGAAGAAATTAGAAGGAAGGGTAGCAGTAAGGTTATCTCCTCTTCTTAAAATGAAGCTTTAGTTATAGAGTCAAGAGGAAGAAATATTTACAGGAATTCTCAGAAATTTAATAACCGCTCATAGAGATTTAATGATCATTCTCAAAGATTTAATGATCGTAGTAAGTCAAGATGGAAGTCAAGGCCAAAGACAAATATCACATGTTTCCATTGTAATAAACCAGGACATGTGATTAAAGATTGTTGGCTCCTCAAGCGAGAGAAGTCATGGGATAGAGAAAATAATTACAATAGAAGAGAAGATAAAGATGAAACCATTACTATAGTTGTGTCTGATGGTGAAGTTGTCATTGTTTATGAAGATGGTTACCATAATTTCTTTGGTGATGGAAAATGAAAATGCACTAAAGGGAACATGGTGAAAGCAAAAGGAGAGAAACGAAATACTCTTTATTGGACAACAACAAAGTTCTTTACACCTCAAGTGAATGCAGTTGAGGGTTGTTCTATAGAGCTGTGGCATAAACAACTTGGTCACTTGAGTGAGAAGGGCCTTGTTACACTTTCAAGACATAGGTTGCTTTTTGTTAAAGGTACATCTCTTGAAACTTGTTCTGATTGTCTTTCTTGTAAGTAACATAAAGTTTCTTTTCGCACTTATCCTCCACATAGAAGACCACATGTTCTAGATTTAATTCACACTGATGTTTGCACTATGAGTGATAAATCCATTAGTGGTTGCTCTTATTTTGTCACTTTTATTGATGACCATTCTAGAAAGGTTTGGGCTTTTGTTTTGAAATCTAAAGACCAGGTACTTGATGTATTCAAGCATTGACATGCAAGTATTGAAAGAGAAACAAATAAACTATTGAAGTGTGTTAAAGCAGATAATGTTGGTGAGTTGAGCAAGTCCTTTGCAATGAAGGATTTGGGTCCTGCAAAACAAATCCTTGACATGAAAATTGTTCGTGATATGAAGAATGGAAAATTGTGGTTATCCCAGCAAAAATATATTGAAAAGGTATTAGAGAGATTTAATATGAAAAATTCAAAGCCTATTAGCACTCCACTCACATGTCACTTTAAGTTGAGCTCAAAGGATTTTCTTATAGTGAGTATCAGAAAGAAGAAATGCAGAAGATTCCATATTCATCTGCAATTGGTAGCTTGATGTATGTCATGGTGTGTACAAGGCCAAACATTGCTCATGTTGTTGGTGTTGTGAGTCGTTTCCTTGGTAATCCTAGAAAAAAGCATTGGCAAGCTGTAAAATTGATACTTAGGTATCTCAAAGGTACTTCTAGAGTTTGTTTATGCTTTGGAAGTGATAAGCTTGTGTTGAATGGTTACACAGATGTAGACATGGTTGGTGATATGGATTCTAGACAATCTACCTTTGTGTATATGATGACTTTTGTAGGGAGAGCAGTGTCATGGCAATCCAGGTTACAAAAATGTGTTGCTCTATCTTCTACAGAGGCAGAATATATTGTTGTTACAAAAGCTACTAAAGAGCTCTTATGGATGCAAAAATTCCTACAAGAGTTGGGATTATCACAAGAAAAATATGTTTTATATTGTGATAGTCAAAGTGCAATCCATCTTAGCAAGAACTCAACTTTTCATTCAAGGTCAAAGTATATTGTAGTCCGACATCATTGGATACGGGATGCATTAGAGATGAAGCAATCGTCATTAGAGAAATTCCATACTAATGAGAATGGGACAAATATGATGACAAAGATCTTACTTGTAGGAAAATATGCTATATGCAAAGAGAAAGCCAGTTTGGTTGATTATGACCCCAATTAATTGTTGAGGGAGAGATTTGTGAGGTGGGTCACCAATTTTTTAGGTCCACAATTATTTAATTAAGAAAAATAAAAGGAGGTATTTTTTTATAGGCTCCCGACCCATTATGCAATTTAAATATGCAACCCTTGCATCAGGTTTGAGATGAGAGAAAAATAGAGTGAGACAAAGAGAAATAAGTTATGAGTGCCTCTAGTGAGAAGCCATCAGAGAGAGTGAAGAAGAAGAAAAGAGCAACCAGTTTATCCTATGCAAGTCTGTGCAGAGGAGCTACCTTGGAAAAAAGGTTTTATTCCTCTTCTCATATACTAGGGTTCACTCTATTGTTTATTTAAAGTACCCATTGGAGTTTGTTATTCATCTTGTTGGTGAAGAGAATAGTGCTCTTGATCCTTGAAATCTCTAAGAGAACTTGTGGCATATCCATTAATTTTTATTAGTGAAAGTTTTTACTGGATAAGGTCCCGTGAATTTTTCCTCCATATTGAAATTTTCACACGTTACAAGTTTTCTCAGTCCATTACAATATTTTATTGGCACAGAGGCAACAGACATCTCAAGGGCCCTTCATCTCTCCGAGACAAAATACATCAAGGAAGTTCTTCAACGTACAAACATTCTTCAAGCCAAATCAGAGCTTACTCCAATGGTTACTTCTCATCTAGCACAAGTTGGATCCACGAGTATAGAATGAATTTGCATTTATTTAAACTATCGAAAAGATGAGTTCCTCCTTTCCAAAAGTAAAACCACGTGAGGCACATAACTTGAAGTATGCCTCCTTCTCTGGACCAGAAAATTCCTTTGCATTTTGGTGACATTGACTTGTTTGGCTGATTTCACAAGATGACTACCCTCGAAGTAACATTAATATAGACAATAATTTTCCAAAATTAAATAATTTTTTTGATGACGATATGATAGTAAAATCAATTTTTGACCAATGCTATTCTTACAAAAAAAGAAGAAGGTATTTTTATTCAGAAATGAGGGATACTAAGTTAAATTAAATTGAGTGATTAATATTTAATATGAAAGATTTAATTTCTTAAAACATGATTAGGAAACAAGAATATCTTTTAATGATATTTCTGATAAATATGAATTTGAATATGAAACCATATGCTTAAAATATTCAAACCCTTTTAATGTAGTGCTAGTGTTTACGAATAAAAATACATTAATTACGGTTAGATTCTATTTGCTTTTTTTAATCATATAAACGCGAATTGTTCTATAACAAAATGGTCGAAATACATTAGTTAAAAGTACACACAATTTTTCTGAACCGAATTGAAAATGTCAATATTTGTACAACTTAGCAACAAAATTTGAAAATAAAACCTTGTAAAAATTGTTCAAACTTGCTTATCGACTTTAATGGGTGGAACTGAATATTTTGGTTACTTCTCCATTTGAATTTTTTTTTTCCTTCGTCTCTTTCATAGAGACTCTCCTAGAACATTGCACGATAGCACACGACATTTTTCGTTATTTTCAATTTATAGATCACAAAATTTATAGATAATATCAAGCAATGATATAGATCACAAAATTTATAGATAAAATAAGTTGTAAATAAGGAGAGACTATAATTTTGAAACAAGAGTACAATTTTTTTTTATAAGTCAGTTTTGTAAAGTTAAATTAAACATCAATTAAATTATTAAAATAATATCAAAGTCATTCGAACCTTATTATAATCAATTCTTTTTAGAATTACTAGCATAACACAGGCGCTATCGCGCCTGTGTGTATGTATTTTTTAAATATGCGTGATATTATATTAGTAGGCGATAATATGCGTGATATATATATTAAAATTATATTTATTAAAAATAAAGTGAAATATATCAGAACAAATAAAAGAATAACTATTGATAAATAAAGAAGAAGAGAAGAAGTAGAAACATCTGATTTTATAAAAAGTTTGTAGAAGTAATGGTCAATTTTTAAAAATTTAATAAATTGTTATATTTAAAGGGTAAAATCGGTATTTTGAAAAGTGGACACAAAAAGGGAAATTCCCTTTATATATTGTTATAGATTACTACTATATTATCAAATTTCTATTAAACCATCTATAAATATATAATTTTACTCTCAAATAGTCCATTTTTAGTGGGAGAGAATTTATTGAAAACCATATGTTAACTATATATAAAAATTAGATTATAATATATAAGTGAAATACAATCTTCATCTTATAAACAAATTTGTAAAGTTGAGCCATTAATAAAGCAATTTATTTGAAAAATAAATTTTTAAAATGATTTATCAACGGAATAGGTTTTGATAGGCCTCTTGATGAGATGCATGTGAATTCTAGGGCATGCTTTGGTGTACGTTTTCGTGTTTGTTCCAAGCATTTGAGAGATTGAACTTAGACTAGATGGGGAGGTTTGATGAGTGTCGTGTCATGAAGGTGACCATGCCATGAATGTGCGAATGAGTCACACTTTTAGGTAGTGTTCTTCAACTTGTCCAATAAGGACGCTTTCGTGCACTTTTCGAATCCTATAAAGGGTTTCACTTTTCTTCTCCAAAATTTGTGGTGGACATGTTTGTAGACAACTTGGGGTGAAGGAGTGTCCACACTAGCCATTTTGAGCCAAAGATAGCAATCAAACAAATGTGAATTGGCTTTTTCGTATAATCTTTTAAGGTTAAATCAAATGTGTTTGTGTTATTACTTGCCAAATTCTTGTTTACCCAAACCACCTATGTGTGGTATGTGGATTTCTTTCTATCCTCAACTTCCCATTTCTTAACTTATTTAAGAATGGTAGATGTGAAGTTTCATATTAAATATAAATTCGAAGGTTCAACGATGTATAAATGAATTTCATTCATATTTGGATGTATATTTCGCTTATATTCAAAATATTGGCATCTTTATTTTATTAATTTTAGACAATCTTTTTAAATTAATTTAATGATCATTACTAAAATATTTTATTTGATTTGGTCCGATCAACTTAATCATTTCATATTTTAAAAATAATTTTTACTTGGAAATATTTGTTAATCTTACACTATAGAAGAAAAAAAAAGTTAGCTATAGGTAAAATCGGTCAATAAATACGTAAAATCAGTCTCAAACACACCTAACCATCAAAAATAGATGGTCACGAAAACTTTAGTTGTAAATTAAAAACAAGAAACACTTAAGGTAATCAAAGACTTGTTTTTACAAATAGTGCATCGTTGGTTTTAATAAAGTAATATTTCAACATTGAAAAAGAACATTCTATCAATGAAACCTATAATGATAGTTTCATCTGTAATCTCAAAGGCTTGTGCTTGAAACCCTATGTTTTGTTAGCATCATATTATTATTAATTTTTTTTTAATTTTAGATATCAACACTAGATAAAATGAAGGCCACTTTTTTGAAGGAATCAAACATTATAATTGGTATGCTTTGTCTATTTCACTTTATTTCAACATATATGTTGATTAAGTATATTTAACCTTAGATTATAAACATAACAAAGGAAAATCGGCAGGATGAAACAATAAAATTAAAATCCAAACAAAATAACCATAGATTATAGACAATAAAAGGGAAAATAACAAACCAAAAAGGAAATACAAAATCAAATCAAAATTCAATCAAATTAATCAACCAAAAACAAAAACCTAAGTTACATGTCAAGACCGACAACGATAATAATCAAATAGAGTGATATACTTACCTAATCTAGACCATGGCGAGAAGTGCACCAACGATGATAAGTAGACACCACGGTGGAGAAGGTGACCACAAAGAGACAATGAAGAGTTGGCTCGAAGAAAGGGGTAAATGACGATGAAAGAGCAACCAAATTGAAGAAGCAACCATGATGAAGAAGTGACCACGATGAAGAACTTTCAATTTTCAGCAAGCCACCACGATGACAACAACCATATTGATAGCGACCACAATGACGATGACCACGACATTGAGTCTTTGCATTTTCAACACTTATGTTTTGAAAGGAGGGAAATTAAATGTTATGTGTTTCTTTTTAGTTTTTCGCATTTCAAAGGAGGGAAATGAAATGTTATGTGTTTCTTTAGTTTTTGCATTTCAGTGTTTTTTAGTTTTTATAGAGAGAGAAATTTTATTTTTTTGTATTTTCAAATACGGAGAATATTTTTTAGTTAATTTTTTTTTAATTTATTTTAGGCCACATGTTAATAAGATTAGACCACACTTTTTAGAGGCAAGCACTTAAAAATAATTTAGTCATGAAACTAATTCAGTCATTAATTTGCCACCAAAACCCACTAAATCACTATTTAGCCACCAAAACAAATTTGATTGTTGCAAAACCACTTTATTGAGTGACTAATTCAGTGGCTCAATTGAACAATTTATTCTACTTTTCACAACCATCGATTTAGTAACTTAATTTTTGCCACTAATGTTTTTGGTCGATATTGGTAGTTAACTGTCATTTCCTTCTTTCCATTTCAATGTGTCTTCCTGGTACCTAAGCCTCCTTCCTTTTTTAACTTACAAATGCTATCCCATTTTTTCTAAGCTATTGTCACAACCCAAATCGCGACGACAATGGCTAACTTGAAAAAATAAACGTGTTTTAAAATAAAATAGATTTTTTGGAGTCGTCACCATTGTTTATTTTGAAAAACTATGGAAAACCGTAAAATAAAACATGTGGTATGCAAGAATCAAATTTTGAGTTTGAGAGTCAATTAGGTTGTAAGAAAGGTATTAGCACCTTACGGTGCCCGTCCAAAGACAATACCTTTAACTAGATATGGGAAGTTGGTGTGGCTTTCAAGATGTTCAACGTTCCCCAAAAATAATAAGAAAATAATAAGGAAAAGAAACATTTTTTTTTATTTTGTGAGTCCGAAAATGATAATTATTCGCTTATACGTATCTCTATTCATAGTAGAGAAACAACTTAGGTAATTCTTTCTAAAAAAATTGTGTGAAAATATGCCAATGACAGTTGGGCATGAATGAAATAGAAGTCCAATGTGAATTAGGCTTAAATGAATGAGTGTTGACATTTTAAATTTTGAAAATTTTACTTTTTTAAATTTTTAATGGAAGAAAAGGTACCGAATACTAGGATGATACATACAATCACACAAGTATTCAGACTTTATTATTGGGATGTTAGATGACATACAACCATACAAACATCCCAAAAATTTATCTTTAAAATATTAAGGTAAGATAGTTGAATATTAGACAATACTTATGACCATACAAATACTCGAATCTTTATTGGAGATATCAAATGACAGACGACCATACAAACATCCCAAAAGCTCTTATCTTTAAAATATATTTGGATAACAAAATTGGTTACCAAACTATACGAATAACCATACAAATATCCAAAACATTTATTAGGGATGTCAGACAAACGATCATACAAACATTCCAAAAATTTATCTTTAAAATATTTTGATTCACTAATTGGATACCAGATGATGACTGTACATATATCCAAAGCTTATTTTAAAATTGTGAAATTAAACTTTTTACGTTTGTTTATTTTATTAATAAAAACAATTGCATGACCTAACGAGGCCCTGCGCATTAACAATCCTCAAAATCAGATATGACACTCCCGTTGTTAACAGAGATTTGGAGCAAAGCAGAGGAAGAAATGAATTAACGAAGGTAAGGATTAATATAGTCCAAGCAACGTCCTCCCAAGATAAGTGCGTCAAATATGATCATAGCAAGCCCATATACCCAATCAAGCATTAAACATAACCAGAACCACACCGGTTCAAACATTCATTCTCACACCCAAGAAATAAACCAGAAAAATTTACAACATCAATGAACAGAAACAAAGACACAAGAACAAATCAATCACATAATTATATTACATTGATCCAAACAAATACGAACTTAACAAAGAACCGATTACACAAATGCATTCACTAATTTTAAAATTCCAGTCACCTGAAATACCAACACCTCGTCGGAGTCTACCATAATTGCCTGTGCCAAGCAACTTAGAAAACCCCCAAACTTCATCAACAATCAAACTCCAACATTAAACCTGTTAGATAGTTCCAACAAAGTGGTATTCAGAGCACGGTTATTACGAAACCTTGTTGTGAAAAGAAGAGAAGGGCGCATAATTGTGAGAGTGTGCAGCCATGACCACTACAGGTATCATACCAGGGAACTTACCTGTGTTTGATGGGCAGGGATATGAAGATTGGTGTGTGAAAATGGAAGCGATTTTTGGCTTTCAAGAAGTTGAGAAGATTGTAAAAGAGGGCTTTCCAGAACTCCCTAAAAATGCAACGGACGATCAGACATACGCATACAGAATGAACAAGAAGTTGGACTGCAAAGCGAGAGTTCTCTTACATCAATGCGTTTCCATGAACATTTTCCAGAAGATCTCCAAGGCCACCACAGCAAAGCAGATTTGGGATGTGTTGAAACAAGCATATGGCAACGTAGGGAAAACTAAGAAGGTGCGTTTGCAATCGTTGTGAAGATAGTTTGAACTCCTTTCTATGACTGATCAAGACTCAATTGCGGAATATTTCAACAAGATCCAAACCGTTGTGAATTCTATGCATGTTTGCGATGACTATAACATCCCTATTTTTAATAAACTGTATTATTTATTTTAAATAAAACAATTAGAAAATCTTATATTTTTACTAATGTTTTGTATTTTATTATGATGTAGTTTAAACATTAAAAATATTATTAAATAGGTGTGTGTAATATATATATATATATATATATATATATATATATATATATATATATGAAGAATTTTATAAAAAAGA
>Ga0214543_1012469_pt1 | contig 11290 bp, 6 predicted proteins | sample CNSS2metaG_FD_160094 | JGI IMG/M metagenome (GOLD analysis project Ga0214543, IMG submission 160094) | Root nodule microbial communities from cowpea collected in UCLA plant growth center, Los Angeles, California, USA - CNSS2 | ecosystem: Host-associated > Plants > Roots > Nodule | place: USA...
TATAAAAAAAAAAAAATATATCTTTATATAAATATATATATATATATATATATATATATATATATATATATATATATATATATATATATATATATTAAAAAATTTTATTTCATTAATCAACCTTTCAAGTTTCATAATTATAAAAAATAAATCATAGAAAACAATAAAAATGATAAAAAAAGTTGAAAGTATTTTTATTATATAATTACTTAAAGTAAGTAATTTATTTTTATGATTATTTTGTATATATTTTATTATAATCTTACTATCATAAAATATAATAATGGAAACATGCCTATGTTTCAACAACACAAGCCACAAAAGGTATTTTTTCAACAAATTTTCTAATTGACAGTATAGTGACATTTTTTATGTCACCATCATTAACTAAAGTTGCACGTTGTGTCAGTTTAGGACTGATATCTTCATAATGAATGTAAATTATGTGTCTAAGTACATTACAAGTGGATGTTAATCATGGTGTTTGATGAAGTTCTTGGCCTAATTCCAAGCATTTGAATTGAAATCTCATGCATAAGTTGTTGCATCTATGTTCTTCATAATTGTTGTGTACTCTATGCTTCCTCAAACTCTCGGTTCATCAAAACCGTTTGGAAATTACTAGTGAGTCAAAGGATGAAAGTAGTGTTGGAGTTGTAGTGTTGCATAAATGCTTGGAAGTTTAACTCGTCAATGTCAAGTGGCTCCCAAGGTTCCATTTTTTCAAGCTTTCTTTGGTTCTTTGGTTCCTACAAACAAAGAAGGTAATCACAATCATTGGACAGTGTAAGACGAAATGAAATTGCATGTTGAATTAAACCTCAGAAGCTTCATATAGGAATTCTACCTTGTGGGATAAGTGTGAAGTGATTAGTTTTGTGAATTAAAGATTCAATTTATATGAATACCAAGAAATAACATTTTTACACAATTTCCCTTACCTTATTGGTCACGTCAAGTTTCCCCCAAAAAGTTGTCTCTTATTACATTGGTTGATACATGTCCACTTCGTCGCCCACCATATACACAACATTGAAGGCCGCTGAATATTTCCTACCATCCTACTTGAGGTTTTTCAATGCTACGAAGAATTTGCACATCCACTAAAACTTCAATGTTGCATTTATCTTCAAGCAGTTTGGGCAAGTGCGATGAACATCCATTGACAATGTAGAAGAATAAGTTAATGTTTTCATTTACTGTGAGGTACACCCACCTTCCACCTATTATCATTAGTAAACATGTATCCTTTCTTTCCATAAATACATGTTAGGGTTCAGGGTTTGCTTTCTTTAATGGACACACTACACATTCGCAGTCTAGAAACAAATTATTGAATTTTTGGGGTTTTAAATATCAAATAGGCCTTTTGAGTAATCACATAGGTCTACCAATGAATTCATTTAGTTCTTCATGTTCTTTTAATATAACATGTTCATAAATGAAAGTGATTTCATCCATATTAAATAACATTAAACTAAAGACTTATTATGCTTTGGTCAGAGGTTTTATTCCATGTGTAAAACATATATCTTAGGTTAGCATTTATTTGTATTATACTTGGCACATGTTGCTGACAGTGGATTCATAAAGTATCATTTCAATTCAAGGACTACAATAATGAAGTTAATGTCACTTAAAATAGTTCATAACTTAAGTTGTAAACTACGTTCATCAACCCAACAAGTGAAAATGTTCCCTAGTCATATTTTCTTAAGGTGGACTTCTTATGTGCAAATCATATAACATGGGTTTGCACTTATTTACATTTGAGTAAACACAAATGTCTATCAGTGAAATGATTTACTTCATCGTGTTTTTTTATTAAACATGTTCTTAAATGAACACACTGCACAATCAAAATCTAGAAATAATTTTTGAAATTTGGGGTTACAAATATCAAATATTAAGGTTGTTCGTCAGAGTTACAAGATTTCAAATCCTCCATATAATACTACATTGATTAAATTGAAAATTTTCCCTTATGATGTTGTACATTTTCATGTAGATAGACAACTTAGAAGAAATCAACGTAATAAGATTGGATGACATTACTTTATTGGATGAAGATGTGGGTCTTGGTACTTGTGATCATGAGGATAGTGTTGGCACAACCAATGTTGGAAAGCAGTGTGGCGAAGTTCCTTGTCCCACTATTGGAATGTACTATGGTAGCGCAACTAAATTTAGGAGTTTTTACAAAAAAAAAAAAACATGTTATGAAATCTAGTTTTGGGGTCATAATATGAACATAAAAGAATATGATGATAATTAGTTGTGTTACTTAAAATTAGTTTGTTCTTGAGAAGGAAAGTATGTTTCATCAATCCCATGGGAAATGAAGACACACCACCTCAAAGAAAACCCCCACCCCCCCCCCCCCCCCCTTCAAAGAAAGGAATGTCCTGCATCTATCATGGTGACTAAAGGGCAACAAACATGGATGATAACCATTGTAGTACATGAACATAATCATGAAATTAGTCCTACTAAGTCAAGGTTAATTCGGGAAAATAGAAGATTGAATTTGGAAGTGAAAAGAACCTTTCAAATTAATGATGAAACAAATGTACGTTTAAACAATATTTTTAGATCATTAGTATGTGATGGTTAGGGTGTTAACCATGCCTTTTGCACCTTTTGTGGGTGTTAACCATCATGGACAATCAAACGTATTAAGGTGTGAATTGTTGTCTTTAGAAGATACTTAAACATTTGTATGGTTTTTTCTTTCCTAGTTGAGATGCATGGGCAACAAGGCTTTGGAAGGCATTATCACTAACCAATGCAAAGCCATGAAAAATGCAATTGGTATTGTCTTGCCTAACACCCAACATCGGTGGTGCCTTTGGCACATTATGAAAAAAGTATCGTAAAAATTACTTGGGTTTTCGAAATTCAAGGATATTAAGCATGGTTTGAAGCATTTGGTATACGGGTCATCTTCTGCTTTTGACTTTGAGTGCGACTGAGCAGACTTCATAAGCAATTTTTAATTACAAACAATGAATGTCTTTGTACTCTTTAAAGAGTGCCACACATTCATTCATTGCAAGGCAATTCCAGGATGAATACACTCATGCAAAACTTAGTGAAGTCCAACAAGAGTTAAGGAGTAAAATTAATTGCAATATCAAAAGTGTTGTATTTGATGACATTCATTCAAAGTTCATAGTGAAAGAAGAGTTCATGAAGAAAGGGCAAAGACAAACAAAAGTCATGAAGTTAAATATGATCAGTTGACAAAAGACATTGAATGTAGTTGTCATTTATTTAAGTTTAGGGGTATTCTTTGCCGACATTGTTTTGTGGTAATGTCATAGGAGGATATGAAAAGTGTACCACCAAAGTATGCATTGAGGAGGTGAAGCAAACACATGCGAAGGAGGCACACTCATATAAGAGTGTCATACAACACTAAGAATGATGACCTACATGTGGAAAGATATGACTTATTGTGTAATAAATTTTATGACATTGCTAAAGTTGCCCGTCAGTCTGAAAGTGCCACAAAATCTTTGTTTAACCAACTTTAGTCTATGGCTACCAATCATGCTTTACCTTCTTTCAATAGTCAAAGTACGTATTTACACCCACACAACGGTAACTCTTCACCAAGTACTAAAACTTTAATGAACGATAATGTATGTAGCCCAATACACGTGAAAAGAAAAGGCAGACCACGATCATTAAGGCTATATCAATCATTGATAACGATTGTAAAAGGCACAAATCAAGAGCATCTATAAATAAAGCAATAAAGGATCACATTGTAAGTCTTACTACCTTGTTTATATTTTACATACTTCATTCTTGGTTTTAGTATATATGTTTATAACTGAAAATGTGACTCTATATTTTAGTACTACAGAACGTAATGATCTTCTGCCTATTGTAACATATAACACAACCAACATGGTTCACAACTTCAATAAGACAAACAAATGTCTACAACTGAAGATTATTCATGTACATTATACAATTTCAATTATATTCAATATGACTACGTTCAAATGTGTACCATAAAGTTGATAAAGCGATCGTTCTTTGTAGGATGTAATGAGGTTAAGACAACCATTTTTTATAGTCTTTTAAAGAACATGGCATAAGAAAACACATTTTGTGCTTTACGTGATCGTGTTTGTGAATGACATGCTCAATCATGGACACAATGACAATATTCCATTAAATTTCATCACATTGTTGACATGTTTTGGTATTAGGCTTCATGAAAAGGGTCTTGCTCTAAAGTACGAGGCTCTAGTTTCCCGGTAATATCAACTTCATGAAAGGGGTCCTGCTCAAAAGGACAAAGTTGTGGTTGAGCAGTAATGTCAACTTCATGAAAGGTGTTTTACTCATCATGACAGACCTTTGCTTGACCACTAATATCAACTTCATGTAAGTCATTCTGCTCAGAAAAGCAAGGTCGTGGTTGAACACTAATGTCAGCATAACACTAATCAAAGGTGTTATGATTAGAAGGACATGCCTATACTTCAACATTAATCTCATGTTCATCAATGTTGTTCTGTTGAGATGGGCACGATTGTGCTTCACCACTAATGTCAGGTTTATGAAAGACATTTTGTTGAGAAGGACAACATTGTACTTCACCATAGATGTTAACTTCATCAAACAAGTTCTCTTGAAAAAGAAAGACCTTTGCTTCACCACTAATATTAGCTTTATCAATGATTTTCTGCTTAGAAGCACAAGGTTACACAAGGTTGTGCTTCAACAGTACTGTCAAATTATGTACAAATCTTTTCTATTTGTTCTTTAATCTTCCTTAGTACACTACAAGAAAAACCATTATTACCGACGGTCAAAATCCGTCGGTAATGGCCGAAATCCGTCGCTAAATCAACATTACCGACGGATCATCGACGGTCAAAAATTTGTCAGTAAAATGCTTGTCTGTAAAATTTTACCGACGGAAATCATGTTCCGTCGGTAATTACCGACGGAAAAATCCGTCGGTAATTACCGACGAAAAATATCAGTCGGTAATTACCGACCTAAATATCCGTCGGTAATTACCAAAAATTCGTCGGTAAATTAGTTACACTATTCATCTTCTTCCTCCTCCCTCTTTCAATTTTTTTTTCGTTTTTTTTTTGTGGTCGCCGTCAATGTCGCCGCCGTCGTCGCCGTCGCCATCACCGTCGCCACTGGCACCATCGTCGCCGCCACCATCGTTGTCATCTTCTTCCTCTTTCTTCTTCTTCTTCTCCTTCATCTTCTCCTTCTTCCTCTTCTTCTTCTCCTTCTTCCTCTCTTCTTCTTCTTCTTCTCCTTCTTTTCTTCTCCTTCTTCTTTTCTTTCTCCTTCTTTTTCTTCTTCTTCTCCTTCTTCTCTTCTTCTTCTTCTCTTCTTCTTCTTCTCTTCTTCTTCTCCTCGTCTTCTTATAAGGTGAGATTTGGGCGGGAAAATTCCCGTTTCTTTTACCGACGGATAAATCCGTCGGTAAATCAAATTAGGACAAAAAATTTCCCGTTTCTTTTATCGACGGATTTTTCCGTCGGTAAATCCGTCGGTAATTCAAATTTGGGCGGGAAATTTCCCGCTTCTTTTACCGATGAAAAAATCCGTCGGTAAATTTGTCGGTAAAAAAAATTTGAATTATCGACGGATTTTACCGACAGATTTTTCTGTCGGTAAGTGAAATTTTTTTTACCGACAGATTTTTCTGTCGGTAATTAAAATTTGAGAATCCGTCGGTAAAATCCGTCGGTAATTCAAATTTACCGACAGAAGTATATCCGTCGGTAAAATTCCGTCGGTAATTTCAATTTTTTTTGTAGTGGTAGTCTTTCATGAATTTTCGATCTCCGCATTAATTTATTTTCTATTTCATTTTTACCAAGAGGTTTGTCATAATTTCCTTTTGTCGTGCTGTCTTCGTTTATATGGACATCACCACGAAGAATTGGGTTGTTTATTTTGTTGCAGTTAGGCCCTAATCAAAAATAGCCTGCAAATAACAACAAAATGTTAGAACACATGTTTTCCTATAAGATTTTATGAGTGTCAAAAACAGATAACTCGTGTTTGTACTTATTCGTATGTTAGTTAGCTCGTGGTTGTAACATGGATTTATAAACATTTTCCTTCATGTCAATTAAATTGAAGGAGTACAACAATGAAGTTAATTTTACTTTAAAATGTTCATAGCTTTTTGTTTACTGGTTACTGAATAAGCCAACCATTAAAAATGATCCCTACTCATGTATTATTAACATGGACTTGAAATATACCTTAGGTTTGCAATTATTAACTTTTCAATAACCATACAATACTAAAAATGGAGTCATTTAGTTCCTACGTGTGCTTTATTTCAAGAAGTTCATAAATGGTGCAAATTTGATCAATACTACAAAATACTTAACTAAACCAAGGTTACTGTACTTTGGTATCAACTTCTATCAATGTCAAAAACATATGACCTAGGTTAGTACTTGTTTGTATTTTAGTTAAAACACATTTCACAACACATTGCATAAAGCAATATGAAAGCTAATATTACACACTTTATTGCATTCAAAGTACTTCTTAATATTGTCTCCCCTAATTCTCAACATTGGCCACGACAAAAATCTAGGGAAAACTATGTCACCATCAAGGCCTCCTAACGAAAGACGCCTTGCAACCCAAACCTTAAAACATAAAACCAAAATTAATAAACGTCAAAAGTAAAACATGATAAAATAATTTCATATTATGAAAGAACTAGTTACAAAAATGGTATGTTCATTTTGGTTTTCTATAAAAACCTTCTATGACCGATTCAGAGAAGCTACCAAAAGACTGTACAAAACTTGCCCAGCTGTACTGTTCCAGGTTGTCAAGGTTACCTAATAACCTAAAAGACATGTTTGGTACCGTCATAGACGTCCTGGGAAAATATAATACAACAAAACAAAGTAGCAAAACAAATGACAAACACTTTCAACATCGTGGTCTTCAATCTCTACCAATGACCCAGCCTCACCATATACATCACTATCAAAATCAACCTCTTCACCTACTACAGTTAATCCCAAACATATGCTAACATGTAAAACAAATAATTTTACAAATTAATGCCTAATTTTAATGAATTCCCTATCTGGAACCCATCAACAAAGAACTTCACTTATTAGTGGACAATTTATATTCAACTTCTTTTTTAGGTACAAGCACCATATAAAAGGTTTGCCTTCAATCCTAGGACAATGTGTGGGTGCCAATACACCATTTACTTCAATAATGTATTTTGTTTGACATCGATGTTTAATTCTAACCTATAATACCATGTAAACACATAAACACTAATTTAAAAAGCAGTACAATTTATGAGACAAAAAAAAATCATTACTACAACGTTAAAATTGACTGACCTCCTTGTCCATCTTTTGGATTGATTATTTGCGTTTACTGACCCCTTTGTCCACCTTTTCAAGTAATAATTTGCGTTTACATTTACCACCCATTTCAAATGAAAAATAATCAACTGAGTTCTTCACACTTCATGAATGCAGGAAAGACACATTGGAGTAAGAAAATATTTTCTTTATAGTCAATGGCATAATATGATTTCAAAGGCATCCAAAAAAGGGCCAACATGGAAAAAAATAGCCCTATAGTGGCTTACTTAACTTAGTTAACGTAAGAATAAATGTCAGTGGCATCATTTCAGGGGCAACATGAACCAAAAAAATAATAGATTTACTTAACCCTAACCTCTTAAACCAACATTTGAAACAAAAAACCAACTTCGTCTTTGCCTTTTACAAAAAACAAATGACAAAAAACACTCCAAAATAATTCAAATCTGTCATCACGCACCTCTTCGAAGAAGCGACACTATTAAACTTTCTCTAACGAACTAAAGGAATGAAGGACAACCACAACCCTTACGCCACTACAAAGACATCGAAAATTCCGCCTCTAGTTGCCAATGAATAGGGAGGCGCAACCGTCGGAGCTTTCGGCCAATGGGTTCACCCACATGGTTGGAATAGATACAAAGGTTGGTTGTAGAATATGGGTTTGTTGAAGAAGATAGGTTTAGAGAAGAAGAGCGATTGAAGATGATGAAGAGAGGTTGAAGATGATGCTCCCACGCTTTCTTCATCACTTCTTCGAAGACTGAATTAAAAAACTTTTTGCTTTTTGCTTGCCACTAGGGATATCAACGGGGCATGTAGGGTATAAGTAGTAGCTCCCATGTACTCTACCCGCTGGATATTAACAAAAATATTTAGCAAACAAATATTTTAAGCATAAATTCAAATAAAATAAAATACATCACTATCATAAATTTCAAATAAAGTTCAAATAAATTCAAATTCATACAAGTCCAAATAATTATAAAAGTAAATATAAAATTATGTTTAACACAACAAAAATTCTTTAATTAGTGTATGAATCAATAAGTCCACTTTCTCCAATAGATTCTTGAAAAATAAACAAATAAAAAATCACTAACAATTGATATTTTCGTTTATTTTTGATTAAAATACTCCCTTGGTCTATATTTTTGAACAAAAACGTGGACCAATGGAGTATTTTAACCTTTATTTTTTAATGAAATATTAAAGAAATTACTAACTTCATCAATGTCCACATCTTACAATATTGTATAAAGTTTCATGTTGTTCAGTTTCAATCTAGAAGAGCCTGAAAACATAACAATTTCATTAACAATTTCTAACAATTTTAAGACCCGAGAAAAATTAGAATAAAGGGAAACATATAGAAAAATTGATAGCTTGTTTGAGATTGTGAATTTATTTAATTAAGTATTTTATTTAATTTTGATATATGATGAAATAATTAATTGATTGATTTAAGTTAAGTGTTGTTTATTTATTTTTATTATTTAATTAATTATGAAATTTTGGGATAATTATTTAAGTGATTTAAGTTGTGGTTTTATTTATTTATTTATTTATATTATGAGGAAGATATGTGTTTTTAGATTTTTAGTGTGCAAAATAGCATGACTAAACATTTAGCCGAGTGGATAAAGTGAATGGTTGGCATTGGAGAGGGGCAGGTTTGAAACTTGGATGGCCAAAAATGTATTTTATGTACTTGTTATGTTTTTCTTTCTCATTTAAGTTGTGGGGCTTGCTTATTTTCAATTAGTTTTCTCTCTCTTCTTTTATGTTAGGTTCCATAGTTCCTTTTATTTTTCTCTTTTTCGTTACCCACATCCTACAATACCTTTTTCTTTCATAATTTAAAGGTTAGGATTATTGGTTTTTAAGCATATTGCTGCCACATTATAGATAGAAAATAAAAAATGGCCAAATATTATATTTTAAAAATGCATGTATAAAAACTAAAGAAAATTATGTATGTTTTTTTTAAATCTACAAAAACCTAAAACTGTGAACGGTCTAGATGAGGGTTTTAGGAGACATGCTGCAAGGGAGAGAGAAGAGGGTGAGATGAGGAAACCAAGAGGGAGACACGAAGGGTTACGAGTAGGAAACAAAAGTTGGAGGACTACTATACGAGGTAGGGGAAGCTTAACTCTTTCTCTATTCTCTTTTAAACGTTTAATGCTTGAATGTTGTGCTTCATATATCGTATGAGATGCTGGGTTACGTGTTTATGGTTAGATGAGTTACAACTTTTGCGGTTTGGGTTGGAGTACATAAACACATTGTATCATGGCCTATTTAGTGGACTGCACGTTTTTTAGCATTGCATCAGGTTTCATAGATGAGTTACGTTTTCTAGTGTTTTTATCTTTACTTATCTTTTATTACGATAATATGAAAAAGTCAAATTTTCAAATTATCTAATAAAATCTAAGTAAAGAGGGGCAGCTGTCAACACCCAATTTCGTCTGGGTGAATAAATTTATTTTCGAAAAAAATAATAAAAAAAGGGTTTTTTAGTTAATGGAAAAAAAATGTGAAACAAAATTTTTTTCAAAAAGATCTTCAAACATCAACTTCAGAAAAAAAAAAGAAAAAAGAGAGAAAAAAAAGAAGAGAAAAAAGGGAAAGAGCCCAATTTGTTATTAATTTTCATGAGCCCAATAACTCAAATATTTTCTACTTTTGTTCCTAATAGAGAAATTAATTATATAATAATAATTAGAAGCAATATCTCTTCAAATGGTAAAAATCAATATTATTAATTAGGATTAATTTTGTGCTCTGATTTGTTATTGATGATGATTGATTTTGTGCTCTGATTTGCTGCGATTTGATACTCATAATTTGCTACTATCATGACCAATTCCTTCCTTATATTGTTCGTTACAATTAAGGCTGAGATTGCATTGACATTGCAAGTTCTGAATATAAATACGCACTCTGTCATACGGAAAGGACCCTGAAAAAAAGATTCTCTACACTACTCTAATTCTTTTCCATCACCATTCCCACATACACACCTCCTTTTTTATCTCTCTTAAAAAAACATATTGAAGGAGGTAGAAAAAAAAAACATTCTTTACACTCTCTCTTCCTCTCATTACCACCCACATAGACACCTCTCATCTTTATCTCTATTGAAAAAACAAACACAAATTAGAAAAGGAAGCAAAAACAAAAAAGAAAAGAGAAAAGGTGGAGAGATATTGAAATTTGTTTTAAGGTACGTCACTCTCAATTCTTTCAGCTTTTGATTTAGACTTTTGTTTTTTCTAAAAATATATACAAATGATCCAAAAATAAAATATAACTTTCTTTGTTTACTCTTTTATATCTATTTGGTTGCTCACGTCGCAATGACATCCATAACTACTCTAAAATAACTTTAAAAAATATTAAAAATTTATAAATGATTAAAAAATAAAAAATAAAAGATTAGAAAAAAATTTTTATTTGAAGTGTCTATCCGGCCGCTCGGGTCGCATGACACCAATTTAAAAATAATAATAAAATTTAAATAAAAAGATTTTTAAAATTATAAAACAAATTAAATCATTTTCAAATAATTTTCCAAATAGATTTTTCAAAAAGAACTACGTAACCCTGATTCTCCATTCACATGGAGATACGTAGGAGCGAGGATTAATCCTCGTCGGGCCCAAAAAATCAAAAAAATAGTTTTATTTTTTGTACATTCTTTTATGCTAATTTTGGAAAAACATATATATTTTGAAAAACCACAAAATTTTTGCACATTTAATTAAAGGTACCATCTTAGGACGGGCGTTGTGGGGTGCTAATACCTTCCCCACGCGTAACCGACTCCCGGACCCAAATTCTGGTTTTTCGCAGACCTTGCTTTTTTTATGGTTTTCCATAGTTTCCTATAATAACTATGGTGGCGACTCCAA
>Ga0214543_1012470_pt1 | contig 11288 bp, 10 predicted proteins | sample CNSS2metaG_FD_160094 | JGI IMG/M metagenome (GOLD analysis project Ga0214543, IMG submission 160094) | Root nodule microbial communities from cowpea collected in UCLA plant growth center, Los Angeles, California, USA - CNSS2 | ecosystem: Host-associated > Plants > Roots > Nodule | place: USA...
TTTATTATGTTACCTAATAAACTATGTATGTACTGTACTCTATTAATTTAAATAGATATGATAGGAGATGGATGGTGTGAAGAAAGGGAAGAGACAAATATCTACATCCACATTTTCAATTAAAAAATTCAGTATTCTCTAATAAAATAATAACAAATTTGGACAATATTGATGAGGAAGGTTGAATTGTTATCCTAATCATGCATGAAATTTTTGAGAAAAAAAATATTATGAGATGAAACTTAAATTTTTCTCATCTTCCTATATAATATATTTTGATTAATTGTGTTATTAAAACGTGTTCAAGCTTCAAACTCCTAATTATATTTGAAAACATATTTAATTAAAAAATAAATAAACCATCGACAACATTCACCGGAAACACCCAAACAAAACTTATCCACAATGTTCATCATAATATAAAAGTAACGACAAACATTACAACTTAGGCAGAATACTGAAACAACCCTGTCCAAAACACAGAAAATGACTAATATATCATAACTTGTTCACCTTTTCTTTCCCTTATCGTAATGAGCATCCTTTGTTCAAATAAAAGGATTGTGAATGGTTTCTTGTTTCAATGATTAAAAGAAGGACAGTGATATTTTGACTACTAAATTTTGACAACTTTCTCTTACAACATGATGTGTCATCTTTTAAGTGATTTTGAAAGTAATGAGAAAAATAAAAAATAAAAAACCACTTAGAAGATGACACCTAAGGTTGTAAGAGAAAGTTGTCAAAATTTAATAGTCAAAAGATCATTTTCCTTAAAAGAAAAGGTGATTGGATTCAACAACACTCAACCTTGTCTCTTATTTTTTTTCTTCAAACTCAAGAAGCTCCTCCAACACCTTATCATCCAAATACTCAAACTCAAAAACTTGTCTTTGTTGTTCACCATTTGCATGAGCAACGGATGACGACGACGACGATGATGGTAAATTTTGAGGATAAACCCTAACATGAGAAGGGTACTCATTAGGAAAATTCAAAATTGCAACACGACCCCTCATGGTAAAAGCTGCATGATCGTATGCCCTAGCTGCTTCTTCAGCACTCTCAAAGGTTCCTAACCACAACCTTGACCCTTGCTTAGAAGGGTCTCTGATCTCCGCCGCATACTTCCCCCACGGCCGTCGTCGGACGCCGCGGTACCGGACTTTTGTCTCCTTCAACTTCTCATGCTCTTCCCTTTGGATTTTCTCCATGGAATATGCTTGGCTTTGGTTATCCATAATGTTCTTTGTGTTTGTTACACATCCTTTATATATATTGCTACTTTTGACCCTTTTGTGAACGTGTAGATGGAAGTCCCTTGATGAAAAATGTGAAAAAAAGGGAACTAGGAAGTTCTTTATTTAATAATGAAAGTACATATACTTGACATTTTTCAAGAGTGATGTTTTTTTATTTTTTATTTTTCATTTCTTATGTATACCCCACCTTTAGAAGTACTTATATTCCAGAAAAATTATGTTAGATAGTAATAGTTAAGGATTCTTGTCAAAGTGTGTTAAATGGAAATCGTGTTCACACTCATTTCACATATGAAAAAAATATTGTCTGAGAATCATGTGAGTCTCACTGTATGATGTTCTATTTAGATATGTTTGGTCTAATAATAATATAAAAGCACACTTTAATTATTTTATTTTAATTTTAATTTTTAAAAACTTAAAAAGTTTACAGTTGTGTTAGTTGGTATTAAATTTTATATTATATATTAGCATACATTGAAGAAGTTTTTTGTAAGGTTCAGATCATAATTTTATAAATTAATTAAGATTCAGGCACTAAAGATGCCTGAATAATCAATTGAATCACTTATTCATAAACTATGTAAATAACATTAGTTAGCAAACGATGTATTATCCTATTATATTTTGATATGTATTTGATATAAATTATTATTATTAATAGATCAATTAGTAATTGAATCTTGCAATTTGACCATATTTTATTTTTATTATTTTTTTACATTATACTTTTATTTCTTTACTTATTGAGAATCATTTATAAGTATTTTCATTTACATTTTGCTAATTCTACTTTAATATTAGGCTAATTCTTTTATTGTTCACAATTTAACTCACCAAATAAACTCCGTAACAAAAAGAACTTTCCATTTCCCTAAAATATGTTATCTATTTAATAAACGGTGTTAAGAAATTATATGACTGTACGGACATTGACTAGGGAAAAATGTATCTCTAAATTATTAGGTTACAAATGTTGAATTAGTTTGGACTATGTCCCAGTTCATGAATGGGAGCAATAATTAATTAATGTGAACAAGGGGAAATATTTGTCACCATATTTTTTCTGTGTAATAAAATGTTTAGAATAATCTTTAGAGGAGTTCAGATTCTATACTTTTTTTTTTCCTTTACTGAATATTAAAAATAGTATTTTAAATTTTAAATTTTAAATCATTAAAATTAGTGATAATCGATATATTATAAAAACACAGTAGAAGAATAATAACAAAAAACTCAGTAAAAAATTCAAATTGTTTTTAAAACTCAGGTAAAACTAAGATTATAGGGAGTGATTTAAAACGTATTTATATTTACTCATTAATAAGGTTTACATCAGCATGAGTTCAAACTCATGTCACTGTGAAACACAAGTTCATTTCTTAATTAATACTGGACCAGCATTTGTTGGCATTTGCCCTCAAATTACACTTGAAAAAAAATCTAGTTATTATGTTAAGAAATAGAGTATTAAGTAATCAAATACTAATAAATGAAATTTGTGTCTTTTTTTTGTCCTTTAAAACGTTATAATACTTTTTTATTCCTTTTTAAAGTGTTATATATGTAAATTACTTTTGAAACTAAAAGTTAAACAAAAAAAATAACTATTATAAACAAAAAGAAATTAAAATAATGATCAGAAATCTCACATCAACTAGAGATCAGAACAATTTTTAATATATAATTGAGATATAAATTTTGTTTTAGTTTTATAGATTTTAATTAGACTTAAAATCTATTTCTAATAACTAATATTTTTATGAAAAAAAAATCAATAACTAATAAGGAGCAAAACATGTTTAAACCTAAAAATATTTTCTATTAATGCAATTATTTATTGGTTGTTGGCAATTTGTTTTTTATTAGACTGATATTTTATTTACTTGTTTTAAGAAGAGAAAGACTTTGAAAAGAATAATCTAACACAAAATTATACGTAAATATCATTTCTTTTTACATTAAAACAAAAAATTTAAGTTCCGACGGTTATATACTTACACCGATTAACGATGTAATGAGTTTAAATTTTATGATATTCACTCTAAAAAGTTTATACATTCAACTTATCGAATTATATAGTAAAAAATATAACATTAGATAAATATATATTTTAAGTATATAAATAAAAACAAATTAGATTTAAAATCTATTTTGTAACATAATATTATAGTTATTTAAAATTTATACTAACGAAATTTATTATTGAATCTGCTATGTTATCCATTAGCAAAGTTATGAAATCACCATAAATACGCCTGAGAAGTATATATATTTAAGGTATATTACAATATATAAATAAGTATAAATTTCATTTTATAAACCAGAATTAGATTTAAAATACATATTTTACTGTAATTATATATTATAAAAATTAATAGGCTTTGCTTATATAATTAGGTTAAGAACATTTGGTAATCTCAATAATTGACATTTTAGTTTTCCGATCGAGTTTTTTCATATTAAATGTGAATTTATGTTAAACGTAAATTTATTTTATAGCATCTCGATCCGTCCAACTAGTATTTATCATCGATTGGAAAGTGGTATAATGAAAAAGGCTTTTTTTTTTATATATTTTCAGATCTAACAATATTCAATAAAAGGGAATAAAGCAGTGATGAAGAAAAATAGATTATATACACAAGTAAGTAAATGTTTTATTAAGGGTGAAATATGTTTTTGTTCTTTATCTTTCGGTGAATTTTGAATTAGCCTATTTCAAAACTTTGGACTAATTTAGTTCTTTATGTTTCGAAATACGTGAATTTAGTCTTTTAATTAAATTTTGTTAAGTTTATTTGACATTTTAAATGCGTTTCATAATAATATTTGACTTAACATTAAAGTAAAAATATATCAAATAATATAAACAACTTAAATGTGTACGAAACATCAAATAAATTTAACAAAATTTGATTACAAAGACTAAATTCACTTATTTTAATATATTTTGACAGATAAATAACTAAATTAATCTAAAATTTTGAAATGAACTAATTTCAAAATTCATTCATCGAAAGTTAAAGCACAGCAATATATTTAACCTTTTTATTAAATATGTTAGGAGAAATTGTAACGATTATTTGAGAGAGATAATTCAAAAGTTAGGAAGAGTGGAATTGACTTGTGAATCGATTGAAAAGCAGACGTGAAACACGTTGAAGCTTGAAGCACATGTTAATCATGAAATCACATTTCCTCAAGTACTCATAATATTGATGGACCATTTGAAACATTATAATTAACAACAATTCCATCAACCAATAACTTCATTCACAACACTTTCTGCTTTCTAATTACGAATCTATATCTCTCTGTATATTCTTAGCAGTGAAAAATAAGAATCAAAAAAACTAAAATGAGTTAATTTATAAGTTCAAATAAATTTACGTATAAGCTAATATATATATATATATATATATATATATATATATATACTGAAAATATTTAGTACAATTTAATAAAGCATCTTATGTTATTTATACTTTTATGAATTGTTAATTTTATAGATAAATGTTATTTATGATAAATAGTTTTTTAGATTTATTACATTTATCTTATTTTAATCACATTTTTTACTATGTACTATTTCATTTTAGATTTATTATTCTCTACTATATTTATATTCCTCTACATATAAATATAATCATTTGCATGAAAAAAAACCACAACAAAACCTGTAACTTATTAAGTGTTTCTCCTTTTTGTTGCACTTGATTGGTTATTCGTCGATGTAGCTTGGAAGAGAAACATATATCGTTATGCATGTCTCAACTTAAACTTTTTCTAATCTTTCATTATTTAATCTTATATTGTTATTCTTTGCTAAAAAAATTGTTTGGTTTGATTAATCTTTCTTTTATTTATATCTATGCATTATCTATAATAATATATAAAGAGATTTTCTTTTTTGTGTCCACATCTCAAAATACAAATTTACCCTTTAAAATATAATTATTTATAAAATTTTTGAAAATTGACCATTACTTTTACAAACTTTTTTATAAAATCGTTTATCTCTGCTCTTCTCTTTTTCTCTATTTATCAACAATTATTTTCTCATCTTTACTGATATATTTCACTTTATTTTTAATAAATATAATTTTATTTTATATATTATAACTTAATAACATTACATTATCATCACCTACTAATATAATATCACATATATTTAAAAAATGCGTACACACAAACGCGACAACGCCTGTGTGTACGTTATTGTTATTATTATTATTATTATTATTATTATTATTATTATTATTATTATTTATTATTATTATTATTATAAATTTTCTAGACAATTTTTTTTGTTTATTTTTCATTATTCCTTTTATGACTTTTTATTGTAAAATTAGTGATAATATTATATAATATGTTTGTCATGACATGAATATGATTATGTCAATTAAATAAGTCTTTTATAGGTAAAAAAGATATATTTTTACTCGTAGCAATAAAAGAAATTGTGGCACGTTAATGCTCTATTTGTTTCTAGGTATTTACTATTCACGCAGACAGAATTAATAATAATAATAATAATAATAATAATAATAATAATAAATAATCAGTTATTAATATTTCTACCAAGTTTTTTTTTTAAGTCTCTTTTGAATAATGAAATTGAGTTTGAAGACTTTGTAATTAGGTTGGAGACTTTGATATGCTTAAAGCTAAAAAAATACAGTAGTTAGGAGATTCAATTAGTAATTAAACAAGTTATGTGGAATTATAAATGTATGAATTCAAAATTTGTTAGATATTTCACCCAGGTAAAAATGTTGATTAATGAATTTGATATCATCTTTTAGCATATTTCTTGAGAATTTAATATATGGCACAAGTGGCTTCTTATAAACTTTCAAAAGCTAATTCAAATTTGAAGGAAACTTCCAAATAAATATGAATCGTTCTATATAAATTGTTAATTACTTATAAATGATCGGAGAGAACCGGTAGTTACGTACTTGAAAGATCCAACTAGCCATGTTGATAAAAAAAAAAATCAAATATATCATTACCTATTGATTATATTACATTAAGTTGTGAATTATATAACAAAAAAATAAGTCAAATTTTTTATAGTTTATATTCGCAGAAAACATTCAAAATTTTGTGGGCAATAATAGTTTTATATAGATTTCTCACGGTAAAAAAATGTATGGATAAAATGAGAAATGTTTCTCATGAATTCTTACTTTGGGTTGGTAATTTTTTATATGTATTTCTATGGAAAAGTTCACATTTATGATTCGATGCTTTAATTTGGATCACGCATCCATATCTGACACGTGTCTATATTTGATATTTTAGGATATTTTACCGATATTTATCAATAAAATATTTAATATATATAAGTAGTACTTTTGTGATGATAATAATTTATAAATTTGTATGTTAACTTTAATATCTATGATTTCAATTTGGATTCATACAATAACAATCATATATTTATCATATTTTAAAAATTAATATATATTTTTTAATATGCATATATCACATATGATATCTTATTATTTTCAAATTAAATGTATCAATGCATATTATATCCGTGCATCACAAATTCACATATATTCTTGGTGGATAATTTTGCACATATATTGTCATAGATAACGGAGCAACCTATTTTAGGAATATTTCTCATGAATTTTCCTAATAAAATTTCATGCTCATTTACCACAAAAAAATTCATGAGAAATATACAATTTAAAAAAGTAATTAAATATTAATTTTACTATATAACTAAATTTATGCATTAAAAATATTTAATTAACTAAACTTATGCAAGTTTTCATTTTCAATATTCAAGTGAGATAGAGACATATTTTCATGGTGGAGAATCGTGATGAAATGAGTTTTATTTCAATAAGATTATTATTGGCCTTTGATTTTGAAAGAACTGTATTAAACATGCAAGTGTTGTCAAGAAGATCAAAAGTTTTGGTCAGTTCCAATGAGTGAATTGAATTCAATAATGAAATCTTGGAAATTTAGACGATGGATAAACAATTTAATTGAGAAATAGTTGTGCGCTTATTGAAAAGTTATAAGTATAGTAGTTGTTCTAAATTATTTCATTAAAGTAAGCAATTCCTCTAAAGGATATTTATAAGAGTGTGTGTTAGGATCCAGATTTACCATTTGAGCAAAAATTATAGCTAATAGTTAGTGATTTGGTCTATCTAATCTCCATCATAGGACAATTATGCAACCCACAATAATCTCTCACTTAACAATTGTCCATTATGAATCAAGCACTTATCACTTGGCTCTTAACTCTAATACCAATCGTTAGGATCAAGTGTTTACTACTTGGACAAAAGTTATAGCTAATAGTCAGGGTACAACTTTTTTTACTTAAGAGTATAACACAAGTCCACGTGTCACGATTCGATTATGATCCGGTCCACTTGACTTCTACCACGGGATAATTGATGTCACCTAATGTTATTGATTTTATTGAAGAATAGATAGTATACCAATTTGAAATCCTAAAATATGATATTGATAGGTAAAGTTACAATGTTTATTGGAAAAAAAAAAGTAGTTTTATATGCTAACTCAAGAAATATAAAGATGTATGGATCAACACATTATTTTACTAAGAAAATGGCCAATTTTGTTAAATTGAGAAACATATTGGATTTTATGGGCATATGAAATTCTCCTAAAAGTTAAGTTAAGCCTCCAATTTTGGATTATGATGTTCAACAAATTAATTGATCTTGATGAAGAGAGAATCATTGCTTTAGAAAATACAATTTGACTAAAAGAAGGAAGGCTAAGAAGAAGTCTTTTGCTGAAGCTGCTTATGTGTGGAATTGTAGCTATTCATAAAGAATATAAAAGGTTTAAAGAGTGATTTGTTAATTATTTCACAACTGTATTAAATAGTCTAATTAATAATTTAAAATGTTTTAGTATTGTTGTTAAAAGAATTTGCACATATTTAATTAATATGTACTTTTACTAATTTGAACTTGGAATGTAAATATTGTTTATTCAAATTTCGCAAACGATAATCTATTACATATTAAGAAAATAAGATACCACTAAAATTACTACATTATCCTTTTTTTTTTATTGATAAGTGTCATAAAATGTAGTTTTTCGTCATTTTAAAATTGTGTAACAAAAGGACCTGGGTTCAAATCCTACAAAAACCAATTTGTTTTTATTTTTTCATTTATTTATAATTTCAACTATAATATTAATTATAAGTAATATTATTATTTGTAATTATTAATAATTATTATTTGTAATGTTTTTATAAGTATTATTATTATTTGTAATTATTAATAATATTATTATTATAAATATTATTTGTAGTGATAGTAATAAAATTATAACCAATATTAGTATAATAATTATTATTATTATTATATGTTATTATTACATATTATTATTGATATTATTAATATTATTATTATTAATAAAGAAGTAATTAGAAAAATTATTAACTATAATATACAAAAATTAATACTTAGTAGTAAAATTATTAGTATTACTATTAGTATTATTACTATTATATTTTGTTATTATAAAAATTATTAACATTATTAGTAATAGTAAAATTGTTGTTGTTATTATTATTGTTATTATTATTAGTATTATTAACAATATTAACATATAATATATTAATATTACGATTATATATGATTGTTATTATTATTAAATTTATTGATAATATTAATAGTAGTAAAAATATTAGTATAGTATTACTTATAATATCAATATATAATATATTAATCTTTTTATATATTATGAAAAAAAGAACTAGAAAAATTTATTATTACTATTATTATTATTATTATTAATGATATTATTATTAATAAAAATACTATTATTATTATTATTATTATTTACGGTTATTAGTACCGTACTTATCATAAATAATATTAGTATTATTATTATTATTTCAATTTTGACACAAGATTATACTTTAATTATTTACATTTTTATTATTTGGATTGTAGTATTTAAATACACATTTAACTTTTATATACTATGAGATTATATTTTGAATTACTTATATTTTTATTTGTTTTTTCTTTACATTTGATTAATTAGTTGAATCCAAAAAAGTAGTTACTAAAATTAGTAAAATAATAAAACTAAAATGTAATTTTTCATTATAAATAATCATTTAAATTTTTAAAAAAATAATTTAGTATTAGTATTAGTATTAATATAATAATTATTATAATTATTATTATTTTTTGTATTTTTACTTTAAATAATATTAGTGTTATTATTATCATATTAATATCAATCTTAGTGTTATTATTTGAATTGTAGTATTTAGATACACATTTTACTTTTATCTATTACGGATTATATATTAAGTACTTGCATTTTTATTTGTTTTGTTGTTGATTTATCTTTACATCCGAGTAATTAGCTGAATTAAAAAAAGTAGTTACTAAAATTAGTAAAATAATAGAACTAAAGAGTAATTTTTTTATTATTAATAATCATCTAAATGTAAAAAATAATAATATGTTGAGAATTGTACTGACTTGTAAGTTGAGAATTGTACTTTCTTATAATAATATGTTAGTGTGTTTTCTGTATTTTTTTATGGAAGAAACCCTATACCTATTTTTCAAGTGGTTGGTTTTTTATTTTTCTAATTATATGATTGTATACGGGTTGAAATATCCTAAATTATCTCATATGTATAAATTATTTCGATCAATAAAAGTCCATTTTTTGTATGTCACAATTCGCTCTTTTTCTTTAATCGACGTGAGATCTTTAATATATATTTATGCCTAAGAATGAATGTATCAAGCATGAGATTAAATATTTATAGATGTAAGAGTATTATTGTATCTTTTTGATGTAAAGTTTTTTAACATTTCAAATATAAAAAAAAAATTCAAAAGTAATTTTAATTTGGTGGTTGTGATCATTGACTATTTAGTATGAAGTAAACATGATTTTACCATAAAATTATTAAATAAAAAAATTATATGAGCAAGATCAATTTGAAGGTGCCAAAATAAATAGATATATATATATATATATATATATATATATATATATATATATATATATATATATATATATATATATATCTTGAATAGTGAAAATTACTTTGAGATTTAATATTTTTGGATGGAAAAAAGGACATTTTAATTTAAACTTCCGACGGAGTCTGATAGAATGTATAGAAATAAAACATTTTTCCACAGATACATTAAATCAAAAGGTTTGGATTAATAAATCATTAAATATGATATTTATTTATTTTAAATTTTCCTAATCCATATATATGTGCTAGTGTCGGAAAAGTATATAAAGTTTCATAAAACAATGAACCAAGAATCTCAAACACCCCACTATATCATGTTATACACGCTATTTTGAATTATTATTGTCTGTTATTCATGTATCTATAAAAATGATAGTTTTGTCTATTTAGATATTGATGTTTGTTATTAATATATTTAATTAAAATCTCAAATCAAACTATGCATAACTATCGATCCTTAAATCCAAAAGGGTAAAAGTTATCTTTTAACATGATTCGTGGTTGAATGATTAGTTAGATTGACAATAATCAAACTATGCATATATTTTTTTCTATTCATCAAACTCTTCACTTAATTCCCTAAAGTCTTCTCTCGATTGAATTTTAAATCAACCAAGCTTTTTACCTTATTTGCATACACTTTTGTGATGGTTATCCTTAATTATATTCAGAAGTAGAATCAAATGTTTGAAGAGAAAATATTGGCATGGTAATAAGATAACAAACAAAAAGTATACAATACTATTTAGGCCAAAATTACAAAATGGAAAGAGAGGGCAGAAGAAGAGAACTGAAGCTCTTAAATATGCCAATTTTCATGTTTCAAATTTGTCACAACAAGATGGTTCCAAGCTTTTGCTTTGATCTTGACCATATGCTGCAATTAGTAAAGCCTCTGCCCTTCCTAAAACATCACAAATTCGTTAAAATCAAAGCATATTTAGAAGCAAGAATCAATCACCAAGAACACTATCTTTTCAACAAATTTT
>Ga0214543_1012477_pt1 | contig 11280 bp, 7 predicted proteins | sample CNSS2metaG_FD_160094 | JGI IMG/M metagenome (GOLD analysis project Ga0214543, IMG submission 160094) | Root nodule microbial communities from cowpea collected in UCLA plant growth center, Los Angeles, California, USA - CNSS2 | ecosystem: Host-associated > Plants > Roots > Nodule | place: USA...
TTGGAGACATATGAGACACATTCTTTGTCTCCTTTTGTGCTAGAAGGAAATTAGCCTTGCACACACCATAGTTGGCTCTTTTGTCTCTCATTTTTGTAACCTTATTTGACCTAGTTTCTAGAAGCTAAGGTTAGGTTTTTGTAGAGACATCCTTAGGTATCTTTTATTTGCTTAGAGGCCCCTAAACTCTTCTATATAAGGGGTGCTCCTAGACATGTAAAAGGGTTGAACATTTTGAAGTAAAAACACTCTTGTGTCTCAACCATTTGTGAGAGTTTCCTCCCTTGGGAGTGAATACTTTTAAGCCTTATCTTGCATAGCAAGTGGCGGCACACGTCCACTCATCTTCAAGGTTGCCATGGCTTCTAGCCTAGCCTTATAGTGGCATGCTTCTCACATTTTTACCATTTCTTTCCTATCCATTTTATGTTTTCTTCTTCCTTTAATTGTTCTTGGTTTTTTATGGTTTATGTGCCTTCCATTTCCTTTTTGTTTTGAATCAATCCATCATCTTCTTCTCTTGAGCTTTGTGAAAGGAACCTTCACATCTAGATAGCATGCTATCTTAATGTGCAGTGGGGATTTCACTTAGTTTTCTTATTCAACTCACACCATATTCAATAATCTTAAAAAGAAACAAGATAATCCTTCATCAATCTACAAAGAATAGAAAGACAGAAGAAAACTCCTTTTTACCTAAAGGACTACATAAAAGTGAACAATTCCACAAACCCTAAACAATTCATTCATAATAAATATGTTCATAAGACCAATTATCCCATTATTTTTGTCCTCTTATATAAATATTTGTCTAAAGAACAACTTAATTATACTCTTGCTATAACTGCTTCCTATGAACCTCAAACTTATGTAGAAGCTTCTAAGGATATTAAATGGCCTGATGCTATTAATAAAAAAATAAAGGCTCTAGACACTAGTGCAGATTTTGCTTTTTACCTCGCCTTATATGCCTCGGTTGGCAAGGAACCGAAGCATATAATGGCGTGGTGGCATTTTTGCAATTTCAAGCAACTTTTATGCCTCGGTTAAGCTAAAACTCGAAGCAAAAAAGGGTTATATGCTTCAGTTCAAAAAAATCGGTGCCAAAGGTGGCTCACATGCTTCGGTTGCACAGACTTGAAGCAAAAAACGTGGCTCTTTGGCCTCGGGTGACACTGAACCGGGGCCAAATAGGGCTATATGCCTCGGTTATTAATTGAACCGAGGCCATATAGTGAACTCCAACAAAATGCAAGTGTACAAGGGTCTCGACATCACCACGAACAAGGTCACCGAAGTAGAGTGTGGCGGGTCCCAAATCACTTACTTGACACTGTTGACCCTAGTATAAATTTCACTGCCAGCAACTTCTGTCGCCATGCCACTTCCGCAATCGATTCCATTATGGAAAGGAATGGCTTACCCATCATTGCTGCAAAGAAAACCAGATAAAAAACAAGCACTGTCGTGATGCGCCCAGAAAACGACTTTATGGCCTCGGGTCCCATTGCAACCGAGGCAAAAAAACGACTCTGTGGCCTCGGGTGATAACCGAGGCCAAAAGACCTCCCTTTTGGTGTCACCCCAATATGCCTCGGTTCTAAAACTGAGGCAGAATTACGAAAATAACCAGGGCCAAAAGCCCCAATATGCCTAGTACTTTACTGATCTTCCTAAAGGAAAGAAACCAATAGGGTGTAAATGGATTTTTAAAATTAAATATAACTCTGATGGGACTATTGAAAGACACGAGGCTAGGCTTGTAGCTAAGGGTTATACTCAACTAGAAGGGATTGACTTTATTGACACTTTATCTCCTATTACTAAGGTCACAACTGTGAGACTTCTGTTAGCCATTGCAATGACAAAAAAATGTTATTTACACCAAATAGATGCTGATAATGCCTTCTTACATGGGAACCTTGATAAAGAAGTGTACATGAAACCACCTCCAGATCTTCAAATTCCCAAACCAAGTCAAGTGTGCAGGTTAAACAAATCCCTCTATGGCCTCAAACAAGCTAGCCACCAATGATTTGCTAAATTGTCCTCTTTTGTCATTTCTACTGGTTTTATATAATCCCAATCTGATCACTCTCTTCTTACTAAAGAAAATTTAGATACTTTCACTATTCTCCTTGTCTATGTGGATGATGTGATCTTAGTACGCAATTTCATTACTAAAATTGACAAAATAAAGACTTCCTTACATGAAGCCTTCAAAATTAAAGATTTAGGAAGCTTAAAATACTTCTTCGATTTTGAAGTGGCTAGATCAAGTAAAAGGAATTCACTTGTGACAACGAAAGTATGCTCTGGATATCTTATCTTAGACGGGAATGTTGGAGTGCAAGCCTAGTCAAACACCGATAACGACGCCAAATTTGATAACACTGTCATTGACGCGATCAAATTAATATTGCTTATCTATAACAACTTCAGTTTTGTTTAGAATGTAGTCAACAAAATGGAAAAGGTAAAGTAACCCAAAGTCGTCTCCCATCGAACACGAAATTGATTTTTAACAAATTAGTTGTTATAAAACTATACAAAATGGTTAATCAAATAAAATAAGGAATAAAGAAATAAAATTTGAAAAAGATAAAAAGATAAAAAACAATGATAAAGAAAAATAGATTGATTCCACTACTTTTTCAAAATAGATCCATCATCGGTTATCTAAAGATTATTGCTCAATTAATTATTGTTGTAGATTTTCAAATTAATCAATGTAAATTCTCAATTAATTTGTTGGCGTTCTCACTATTAACCAAAGTAAATTCTCAATCAAAAGCAAGAACTTTGTAGATTAATCATAGTAAATTTAGCTAAAGTATATTCTCAATTAAATATCACTACTTTAATCATGTCCATTCTTTTACCTTTAAAATCATGCAAAAAGCTAAGTAACCAAAGTACATTCTTGATTAATTCTAGTTAAAGTTTTCACCTTTAATCAAAGTACATTCTCAATCATTGGTAGAAACTCATTCAATCACATGAAAATTTCTAAATTTAATCAAAGTACATTCTCTACTAAAATTAAAAACCCTTGAACTCATATGATTGATATGCATATAAATTAAAACATCTCACTAATTAGTTATGATGTAAAAACAATTACTTTCCACGTGATTCAAAGAACAATGAAATTATTTCATTCTAACCTCAAAATCCATAATGAAATTACAATGGAATCAACCCCAAAGTTTAACACTCCATTAAATCAAAATAAAAGAAAAATAGAAGAATGGAGAGAGAAAGAAATTAGCCCCCCCCTAAGGGTTTCTAAATTCCAAAGCGCCAAGCTTGTCTTTGTACTTTCCCTTGGTCTCTTTATATAGGTCTTGATTGAACTTGAATCTTATATTTTCTGTTGCTGAAATATTTTATCTTTTGATATAATATTTCAAATAATTATCAATTTCTAAAATATTTGGAAGATTTCCTTTGTTGATAATTTGAGATATATCAAAGATAATTAATAAAAAATCTTTAATTAATTATTCAGCAACTTAATTTCTGTTCAATTATGCCCCTCTTGTAATCTCCTCCAATTATCTTCTAAATAATCCAATATCTTCAAGATATATTTTTTTGTTGTGGAGATCTAAAAAGATTCAAGAAGATCTTGCCATATTTAACACTACAAGAAAAATGTTTATTATCTACGAAATATGGTTCATACATAATTTCATTTTATCTACGAAAGTAAAATACATTCTACGAAAGTTTCCTAGGTAACGATAAAATAGATTATCTACGACGTTTACGTAGGTAACCATAACATAAACTTTTCATACGAAATATTACCTACGAAATTTAGCATAGAAAATAAATATCATTAAAAAGTATAAAAATGATTTAAAACAATGTTATCTACGAGATAGTTTCGAATGTAATATTATATAATTTATTTATTTTTATTAAAAATATAATGTATTTAAATTATTAAGTTGGGTCTTCAAACAATTCAAGTCGCTCAGTCATTGCCGAGTCATTATTTTCCTTCATTCCACTAGCCCTTGTGTACCCATTTGACAGTTATTCAGTGCTTAATTGTTCATCTTTAGTGTGTTTTCATCTGTTGGGCTTTATTGGGCCATTGTTCCGAATTTGGGTTAATTTTGCATTATTTAGCCCAATTTTCGTTTTTAATTATTTTTAGGTATTTGGGTGAAGCAATTTTGGAGATTGGACATTAATATTTAGTTGAAGACTTGCCACATCATTGCCACATCATTTCCACGTCATTTCCACGTCATTTGAGTGAATGAGCCAACATTAGAGGCCCAGGAGTGGCATTTTTGTAATTCTGAGTGATAGAATGACATTTTTGTAATTCTGAGCGACAGAATGACTTTTTTGTAATTCTGAGTGACAAAATGGCATTTTTGTAATTACTATGGCAAGGGGTGATGGGACCACGAGAATTAGGTCTATTTTCCATGCACCAGCCGCACACTTCATATTCTTTATTTTCTCCAACCTCCATTTTTGATGTTTATAAGCTTTGGAAGGTGACCCATGGTGGCACAAGCTATTTTTTCACGCTTTCCACTGGTTTTTTGACATTTTATGAGTCTTGGACAGTAGCTATTGCTTGTATCCACGTTTTCTACACCTTGGGTAACATTTATATTGAAGCATTTTCGTTTTTGGTGGCTATTTTCGTTATTCTTCTGTTATCCCTTGCTCATTTTCGTTTGCTGCCCATTTTAAGTTTTCAGCATCAATTCGAAGTCATTTGAATGGTTGAATTTAGAATTCTGTTGAAACCTAATTCGGATTCCATGAGGAACTAAGTTTTCACATTGATTCCTTGCCAAAGAATGAAATGAAACCTTGAGATTAATGTTTTGTTCGGTGGGTTTTGTTATTTCTCCGTTGTGGATTTGTGTTTGGATTTTTAATTGAAGAATCCAATATGAATTTGCTTAATTTTCGGAGTGGGAAACTCATTTTTAGTTGAATTTCATGCTTAATGAACATTGACCAAATCCATGAACGCTTGCATTGCTTAATTGCATGATGAATTTGTTGTTAACCTCCGCTTAGTTGTTTAACAACGAGTTCATGAGCTAATAACGAAACCAATTCAGTTTGCAAATTGTGATGGGAGAAATTTCATTTGAAACAAGGAATCACTACTATCTTTGAGGTTGTTTAATTAAAAATTGCAATTACGTTTTGCTGTTGTGTTGAAATTCTGAATTTGCCTGCCAAACCCCCTTGTGTTGTATTGTTGTGTTCATCTGCAAATTAAAGCTTTGAACAAGAACATTGGTCGTTGGAAGACGACTTGGTTCAACTTTCATATACTACATTTTATCTATTTTAATTTGGTGGGGTATAACCTCTATCACTCATCCTCTCACATAGATGCTCTTTCATCTTGTTCATTCCTCTCGCTGTTCAAGTTCATCTGGTTCAAGATTAACTCAAACTGGTTAACCCTACTCACTACTCATGTTCATCCTAACAACTCACCTAACACCTATTCATCTAAGGCCACCCAAAAGTTGTTCATCAAAGGGTCTATTCCTGGACATTCACGACTCTCGACATTCATTATGATGAGGTTCGGTTGAGGAACGAATGTGCGACTGTGCAAACATAAGTTTAGGGCTTTTTTGTGTGACTATGCAAATGACAGCAGCACGACTGAGGTTCGTCCTAGGCTGACACTCACGCTCACCCAACATCGACTGCGATTCATCCCCAACGCTCTCTATCTCGACCCAACTTGCGAGTGTTTGAACGCCATTTGTCGTGAGGAAAGCAAAGATCGAACCCAACTCGCGACTTTGCGAACGAGGTTTGCGAATTGGGTTTTTTTTTTTTTTCCAAAGAGAAGAAATTTGGGTTTTTTCCTGGAAATTCATTGGTTTAGGGATTTATATTTTGCATGTTTTTGGACAATTTTAGTCAATCCTCCACTTTTCCAATCTTAATCTTAGCATCTTAGTTTAGATAATGGTGACTTATGCCATGCATTATGGCTGGAAAATGGCTATTTTTGTCTATTAGTTATTTCATTTGCTTAGCTTGACAACAAGTGGAGGAACATAAAAGTCATAGTGAATTCCAAGGTTGTTTCCTCGGTGGTGTTTGTTATACACCGAAGCTTCTGTCAATTAGATTATCATCAGACACTTACTAGGCCTGGGGTAATTGAAGAGTGTTTTGCCTTTATGTGATGTCCTTTATTATGTTAATGATGGCTGGTATTCACTACTTCTTTATAAATCTTATTAATTATTTTGTTACTTCATTGATACTAAAGTTAAAGATTTTGATATGATTTTAATCAAATTACATTTGCAATATGAATATTTTTGCTGTCAATCTATGGTTGAATTTTCAAGAATATGAAATCTTTATACAGCTTGACTATTGATATTACATTTCCCTATGGTGTTTCTCTACACCAAATATTTTTGTCCATATCTCGTTGATAGAGAAGTGTTGGTTTCGAGAGAGAGAACTTGAGGAGTTCCACAAAAAAGAATTTAAAATTGTATGTATGTTTAGTTTAATTAAGTTGGGTAATTTGATAGATGTAACTACCATATGATATCTAACTTACTTCTAGTCAAGCTTGGCCACTCATAAGAAGGCAAAACTTAGTATCGGGGCATTACTTTCCATGAATTCTGATAACATAAGGTTTTACTGATGTTTCTTTGTACCAATGTGTTGCAGGGTGGTATGTTGGGGTCATGATTTCTCATTTCATATTGTTCCCCTTTCAATTAAGTCCTCTACTTTTCTTGGTTATTGTTGTTTCTAAACGTCAGAATCCCAAAGTTTAGACCGCAATGTTTATGATGGTAAATGGCATTCTTAGATTGAACTTGTTCAATAACATCTACTATATCCATAGGATGACTAAATCATCTTTTATTCTTGTTATATGAAAACTTCATGCACTTGTAGCAGTAAGTTCAAATAATTGTAAGTTTCAGTTTAATCAAGGTGAAACATGTTGGATACTTCATGATGCAAATGCAACAATCCTTGGTAATACAATGTGTTTGAAACAAACATCTCTTTGTTCTGACATTTGTATGCTGACAAATTGAACAATGTTTGCTACTTTATCATGTCAGAAATCATGAAAAAGAAAATGCTGAGAGTCTCATTAATTGGTCAAGTTGTATGATTAATCTTGAAGTCCATGTTATTCACTAAATTGCTAATAAGTCATATTAGTTATTGCTCATTTTAGTTTATGAAGTATTTTCTGGTTCTCTATACAAAATTCATATAGATTATCTCTACTGTCACTATTGTTATTACAGATCTCTCCTTTGATACAATTGGTTATGCCTGGCAGATTATCAATTGTGTTCTTACTACAAGTTATTCCTTATGTCTATTTATCCTTTGTTTCATGTCTATATTCTTTAAAGAAACTTATGATCAATTTGATACTAGGATTGATGGTTTTGAGAATGAGAACCTTCATTAGATCAAATTTCAGTTCTATTTAATCCAAGCTTTGATTATCTGTTTTCCTTTTTGTGGCAGCTTACTCTTAGGTGGTTAATGGATGAAGCAAAAAAGTCAACAAAATCTAGATTTCTTAAAGAGGTGTCAATGGTGTTGCTGAACAATTTATTGTCCTTACCTTTTGCCATCATCTTGATTCTCTTTTTTGGAGAGTGGCATTATGTAATACATTCCTGATTGAATGTGTTTCTCTTCTTCATAATTCAATCATCCCTTTTGCCTCCCCACCATTGTTTTCCTCTCGATTTCCAGCGATGTCGTTAAACTACTGATGTTTTGGGTGGTTGCAACCGCCAGTGGACTGCTTGGACTCTCTATCAGCTTCACCTCAATGTGGTTCTTTCATCAAACTGGTCCTACAACTTATAGGTACTTTTGTGGAGTAAAAATTCAGTAATACATTGATGTAGTCTTGCTAAAAGTCATAGGAACATGTTCAATGATTTCTTATGGATAAAATTTGGAGATAGATTCAGTGACTTTTTTCTGAAAGAAACCAATTAACTTTAGTTAATTTTCATGTGTTGAACGATTAATTTCAATCTCTTTTTAAAAAATTATATAAAATAAAGTTAAAAAGTCACTGAGTCTGTTCCCTAAATCTGGGACAAAAAAGGATGCTAAAGATTTCAGTGAATAAACTAACTCTACCATTTTATCAGATTTTACTATTTCAGATGTTTACTTTGATGTGAGTTCGGTCTAATGCGTTTGTGTGTGTTTTACAGTCTTGTTGGCTCCTTGAACAAGATTCCTATCTCTATTGCTGGAATTTTAGTGTTCAAAGTTCCTCTTAGTGTATCAAATTTATTCAGCATTTTGTTTGGTAATTCATTAAGAACCATTTCACTTTTTATTTATTTGGTAATGACTACTTCCTTTTAATCTTACTGAAACAAAAATTGCACTCTATTTTTAGGTCTTTTTGCTGGTGTACTCTTTGCAAGAGCCAATATTGTAAGACTCGAGGAATTTAAATAATTAATTGAATAATTATTTAATAAATTCGGGTAGTAGGAGCTTTGAACATTGATTTAAGGCATTTAATGCGGAAAGCTATGACGTGGAAAAGTACTAGCTCAAGTGGTTGAGAGTACTTAAATGTGTGAGAGGACTTGGGTTTAAGTCCTATATATGTCGTTTGTGTGTTATTTAATTATTATTGTTTTTAATAATATGCTAGAGCATGTTCAGTGATAATATAATCATAAAATTATATTAATCATCATGAAACATGAATTGGTTAAATGGTGGAACATTGATTTGGCTTTGGCATGGTGAGGGGTTCAAACCTTGGTGAACCTAAATTAAACTTTATTTTTTTGCCAAAATGTTCTTTGGCATGAAGGTGAAAGGGCAAGGAAACCCAAGCAGCCAAGGGAGCGCTGGAAAACCATCATAAGACAACAAATTGAATGGCATTAACCTTAGTTTAATTGTAATTTCGTTTTGCATCATTAATCCCACATTAAGACACCAATTATTGGCCAATTAAGGGAAAAAGAGAGAGGTTTTGTGGCTGGTTTTGTTGGATGGGTAGAGGAATACGAAAATCAGAGTAAGGTGAGTGTATTAAGTGAGACATTGAAGCTAAATTGAGGAGAACTAAGGAAGGCTATTGGAAGTAAGGGAGAACCAAGGGTTACTCAAGTTTTCAGCAAAGGAAACCAGGTTAGGGGAGCTATACTCCGCTATTTTTGTATTCGTTTTGTTAATGATATGCAATATATGATGAATTGGATGTCCTTATTATGGTTATTTTGTGTGATTCTGCATTTTTGGAAATTTTCTAGAAATCGCCTAACGGGTGATGAATCATCGCTAGGCGATACTTCATTTTGTTTGGGTTTTGGGGTTCCTGCAGAGGGACCGCCTGGCGGCACACCCCTGGCCGCCAGGCGATGCAAGTGGATTTACCTTGATTTTTATGTTTTTCTTATTCTAGACGGATTATGATTAGAGGGAAGTCTAGTCCTAACTGTTTGTGAATGATTTAATATCATATGTTGACGAAATCACATGTATTGGGAAAATTAAATTGGGAAGAAATCACATGAACATGGTTAGGGATTTGGAAATTGGGAATTTCGTGACAATGGTAAATAATGCGCGAATTGCAATGATTCAATGTGGATTTAAGATTTAACTTGATTTTCAATGGCATAAAATGAAGGCTAGTCAATTGAAATAGGGTAGTTGACGAAGGAACGCGTTTCTAGACAACTTGAGAATCTAGGAATTTAGTTCACGCAGTGCAGGAAGGAGTTCGGGAAATTCCAGAAAGCTATGATCCGCTTGGCAGTGAGCTGTGTACCGCCAGGCGACGTGACAGTAAGAGTGGTTGAGGTTTGTAGGTGCGAGTGGGATTTTTGGGTCCTTGAATCTGTAGGAATCGCTTGGCGGCACCCAATTGGTTGCCAGGCGCCATATCAATGATGTGTGGTGCTTTGATTCACGAAAAATGCTGTTTTTCGTAATTTTCGCGGAACAGGTACCGCCCGGCGCTAGCTCAGTCCCGTCAGGTGCCACATCCTCACTTCTGGGCGCTAGGCGCAACCATTTTTCTAGTTTGCGCAGTTTTCGTAAAACTGCTTTTCCTGGTTCGTTAACCGTCCGATTTAGGTGAAATTGTGGCAAGTGGTCCATAACATGTGGTTCTTCACTTTGAATGGTGGAGATTGGATTTGGAGGTGAGTAGCTAGAGATATACATTGCTTAATATTGTTGATTCTCTAGTCTGTAAAATACATGAACAAGCTCTGGATAAGTTCAAGTAACTTCTAAAGAAGCATGATTAGGTTATGTGGTAAGTCTCTATCAATTTGAATGTTTCTTTGGGTTAGTCACATGTGAAGAATTGGTTTGGTGAAGTCATGGGTGTCAATATTAAATTGCATCGGTGCATAATCTCATGTGCTTAAAATTGTTAGAGTGTCGCTGCTTATATTTTGTTTGAGCATGCTTGGGATGGTCTATATGACTAGGGGATGAATGAACATGTGAGATGCTATATGGCCTGTAACATTATAGATGGCAATGCTTTTCATTAGGGGTACTCTAGAATGAGAGCAAATGAGAGCAACCTGTGTGAAGTGAGCTTGAACCTGAACTAAAACCAGTAAAGTTCAAGTACCGGTGTAGCGCTTGGCGGTAAGGAGGGGGCGCCAGGTGGAGTTTGTAGTCCAGTGAATACTAAGGCGCGTGGCGCCTGGCGGTAGAGGAAGTCCCGCCAAGTGATAATTATAGTGGCAGTGAAGACTAAGGCGCTTAGCGCCTGGTGGTATGTGTCCCCTGCCAGGCAATCTGGAAGCGGCAACGCCTGGTGGTACGTGTCCCCCGCTAGGCGATTTTGCTGCAGCAGATTGGTGTTATGCTTGCTATGATGTGCGTGATCTGTAAGGCTTCTAAGATATCTTAAAGGTCGGCTTGCTGCTGTTCCTTGAGTTGAGCTCGGAACGTATCCTTTAGTTGAGCTCGGGATAGGGGTTAAGCACGTGGCATTCCTCGAGTTGAGCTCGGGATAGGGGTTAAGCACGTGGCATTCCTCGAGTTGAGCTCGGGATGGCGGATGAACACGAGAAACCCTTGAGTTGAGCTCGGGTTGGCGAGTGTTGCCGGTGTGAGTGTGTTGGTTGTGGCCAGTACGGATAGGTCCAGATAGATTGCCCTCCTCAGTAGTTGACTGACGAGTTTGGTAGTCTTGGGACGTTACGAATTATGTTCGTATATGGGAACTCCACCTAGCGTTACGGTGTATGATCCGTA
>Ga0214543_1012478_pt1 | contig 11280 bp, 2 predicted proteins | sample CNSS2metaG_FD_160094 | JGI IMG/M metagenome (GOLD analysis project Ga0214543, IMG submission 160094) | Root nodule microbial communities from cowpea collected in UCLA plant growth center, Los Angeles, California, USA - CNSS2 | ecosystem: Host-associated > Plants > Roots > Nodule | place: USA...
TATATATGTATATATACATATATATACATATGTATATATACATATATATATATATATATATGTATATATTTAACTTGAAGATGTTTTCTAGAATAAAATCCCTTTATATTTAGCATCCAACTATATAAAGAAGGATGTTTTGCACAAGCGATGATAGCTACATAACATGGATATTTTTGAACAAGCTATGATAGTTGTGTAAACATTTTAAGGATTTAATAATTAATTTCTGGAGCACATGCACCATCTTTGAATCCATAGACTTCATCGTTTTCCTTCCCATGTATATATGTATGGAGGAGCATACCATGCTCTAGCCATTAATGGAAGCTTCCCATGGAGAGGCTAGGAATCCTGGCTTCATCTTTTTTCTTGGGGTTTGGAAGTACAACTACTGCCAGTATAGCACTTATGGCGGCCGCCACCGCACCCAACACGAACGCCGGCAAGTTGCCACCACCAAACCAAGCATCCCATGGTCCACTAATTGCAGATACAATCATCTGTTCAAACCAAATATATAAGTAGTCTTCATTGAAATTCGTTGGTCCACAAAGGAAGTTGTATATGTTATATTCAAGAATTCTTGATATAGTTATGACAAAACATAATTAGATGTCAACATATTAAGTAAATGTATTCTAACCTGAGGAACCACAATTGCAACATTGAGAAGACCCAGAGATAATCCTAAAAATTTTGAAGCAAACAAAAGGGTTATACATTTTTATTTAGGCTTAAACATTTACTCACCTTAAAAAAACTTTAAAGCTTAATGAAAAAATTAATTAAGAAAATGGTAACTATGTATATGTATATATACCTTGTCCTGCTCCTGAGTTGCTAGAATAGATAGAGGCTAGAGCAAAGGGAACACTATACGTAACCTGATACAGAAATGTATTAGTTTACATCGACGATTGTAATTTGAAGCGATAATTAAAGATGTTATTCAGATTTTTTTGAAAATTCTTCTATCTTGTATCTAAACAAGTGATGATAGATGAAATCCCTAATAAATTGTTTCATAAATGGTGAGAAAAGATAGAAAGATTACCGCCAAAGGAATACCAAGGACGCAGAAGAAGGCTAAGGCACCAACTTTCACATCCATTGAAGGGTTTCCAATGAGGGCAGGGTTAAGGGCGCGTTGATGCTGAGCGATTTTTGCAATGCGCACAGTCATTGCCATGCACACTGCGAGAATAACATTAACAATTGCCCACAACCACTTCACTCCCCCAACCAAGCGACCCAAAGGTTCTACACCCAAGGACGCCACAGCCAACACCACTGAATTCAACATGAGTCCCAAAGAACCAGCATGCACACCAGCATTATACGCCTTTTCTCCCACTTCACCGCCGTACACCTCACGACCCATCCAGTCAGTGTCGAACAACACATACGGGAACCACGCAATCCAGGTAACCGCTGTCACTAGCATCAGCATCCACATTGGCTTTTTCAATCCCTTGAATGCAATGCACAACTCTCCGCAGAAGCATGAAAAGTGTGAGTTCTCTGCCTCCTCAGCATTCGTCTCCTCATATGGCGGTGTGAACTGCGGATCATTCACGCAAGCAAGAACGATGATGCATAATGCAAGGAGAAGAATAATGGAGAAGAAAAAGCAACTCTTTAAGTTTGCGCAGAAGACGTTGCATGCCTCAGTTTCTGTGAAAGGGAAGATCTTGTGGAGATTGTCATAGGATCCTGCGGCATAGCCCAGGACGTTTCCGACAGCCATGAAAAAAGAGAAGAGCGCGTTTGCAATTCTCGTCTTCTGTTGATCACCGGCAGCCAGGTCTCCGAGGAAGGCGCGACATGGACCTTGGAGCATGTTGTTTGCAACATCTAAGATCCAGAAGCCAATGACGAAAATGGCGACGGCGCGTGGACGGGTTTTCTGGGTGATGTCATCGCCGGCTAAGTGTCCTATGTCGGCGGCGTAGCCAATAAGGATAATGGCGACGGCAACGGCAAGTGCACCGGCGAGGATAAAGGGACGACGACGACCGAAAGGAGACTTACAATGATCACTACTATATCCTACAATGGGTTGAACTAGGAGGCCAGAGATAGGACCACAAAGCCAGATGAAGGAAGCCCAAGCGTGAGGAACACCTAGGGTTTGTACATACGGTGTTAGAAGGGAGAGTTGTAGGGCCCATCCGAATTGGATACCGGCGGCGATGGATGACACCGCCACAATTTTTCGGAGGGGACTAGGTTTCTTTTTTGGTTGCTCCTCCATTATTAATTGGGAGGCCTAGAAACCAATGAGAGACGCGAAATGTGCTTTCGGTGTCTCTCCCTGGTGTCCTCTGGAGAAAGAATGGTGCATGTGCTCAATTTGAAACTGAGACATCGAGAGGTTTATATAGAAGAATTAAGGGAGTAATGGTTTTAGGTCTACCACGAATGTAGGAGAAACTCACGGTGATTAGTAGTGATTGAGACCATACATATTATCCATTTCAGAAAGCTAGTTGGTAATGAGTGGCAATGTTTATGTCATTTCTTATGTCTGGTTTTTTATTTCTAGTATTATTTTTAGTTATAATTGAGATATGATCTGAATGATTCTTTTGACTAAATAACAATGATAAGTTAAATAATATAATATTAATATATGTTGTTATATTATTTAAATAAAAGTTTTTGGTGAAAGTTAATTTGATATATGAGATGAAAATATTTAACTTTTAAATTTTATGTTTTATATGTAAAGATAAACTCAATTGTAACAATATAGTAAATGATGTAAGGTGTGGGACTTGTATTATTGAACTAGTGTTTTATTTTCTATATTTGAATTTTATTGGCAGTAATCATAAAGAGAAAAACTAAGGAAATTTTAATTTTGTTTGTTATGTTTTTTTTACATATAAAATATGTATGGAATCCTTGAATTTGGCGCATAATTGAAATTCTATTTCTATTTTAAATTTTTATACATTTTAGTTTTCAAACATCGAAAATATTTTTTATCCAACAAAGTGTTAAATTGTATTCCAAATCGATCTTTTAAGTTACTAACATGTAAAAAAATATAAACAACTCAATATTATGAAATGTCATCTTGACATGTTAAAAAACTTTAACTATATTAAGTTACGATATCTATTCATTTTTAAAGTTCACATATAAAACTCTACCATAATTTATAACTTGTACAAATTTCAATTTCGAAAAAAATTTTAAAAATTAAAAACATATATAACTCAATAAAATGACTAATTTTATAATAAGTATTTAATGATTATCGATATGCCTTGAACAAAAGTTAAATGATAATCATAAGTAACTACTACTCCCGTATAATTCTGTAAAGATATATAGTGAGTGAATTTTAATTTAGTAATTGTAAATATTCATTTTGTTTTTTATCGTTCTAACAATTAAGAGTTTTGAGACCTAATATTATACTGTACTGATTAATTAAATGTGTGTTAAAAAAAAAAACATGAAATGATATTTTCAAAGTAATTGTTTATCACTGTACTGATATCACTACAAGAAAATCTTTGAATAATGATCAATTTTAATGACAAAATAATTAGTCATTATAGTAACAAATTTAGGTATCAATTTATAAATTGAAAATTGTTATTAACCAAAGTAATTTCAAATTGGTTTCTAAATTGATAATTAAAATATAGTGTCCATTATAAATTAGTTTTTAAATTGGTCACTAACATTAGATATCAAGATTTTGGCTACCAAAATAATTAATATCTAAATTGATTTAATTAGGAAATTAGTTTCTAAAATGGTTTCTAAACATATTTGTAATCATTACTAAAATTGGTCGACATTTAAGAGTTTTCTTATAATACATAATATGTATTATTATTTTAAAATTTTCAAAAATATGTAAAATGAACATGATTGATTTATCTCAAAATAAATATTCCGAATAAAAGCTATGATTTATAATTTGGGATGAATAAAAACTAGACAATAATATTTTTAAGGATTAAACTAAAACTCATTTGAAAACGATTAAAAAAAGTGATTTGAAATTTTTATTGGATAAAAAGAAATAAACAAACGAAAATAATATTTTAACTTTTCTTGACTATTTTTTTACATTGCTTATGTATCACAGTGCTTTCAACTTTTAATTTCTTTTTTTGTTTTTCTTTGTGTTGCTTACATGTGTGGTATTAGGCGGAAAGTTTTCATCTTTGGCAAAGAAAACATTTTGAAAGGGGAAGAAAAGCATAGCATCTCGTCTTCATCTTTCCATCATTCGCGTGTTTTTGAGTGTGATGTTGCGTTTATCCACCTCCTGCAACCCTTGAAGCTTCATCCATTTGAAGTTTGTTCGTGTACTATCTTCGTCCTTTTCGTGTGGTGTGGTTGGTTCACTTTTAACCACCAAATTAAATACAATTGAAGATGTTATTCAAATGATGAGATGTATCATAGAGAGTGATGTGGATGATGTAGAGAATGTATCTCGGTTGTATATATTTTTTTGTTTTGTCATATAATATTTTTCTAGAAATTCAAAAAGTTTTTATAATATTTCTTGTAGTGTTTTAGACAATATAAAAAGTTTGTCAAAGTACAATTGGGTCAAAATTGTTCACAATTCACGCAAATACCTTGCATCAAACTATGTTAGTGCACTACAAGAAAAACGAATATTACCAACGGTCAAAATTCGTCAGTAATGTTTAAAATCCATCATTAAACCAAAATTACCAATGAATTATCGGTGGTTAAACATTCGTCGGTATAACTCTTGTCGTTAAATTTTACCAATAGAAATTGGGTTCCATCGTTAATTATCGACGAAATATCAATCGATATAATCCATCGGTAATTACCGACCAAATATTCCATCTGTAATTACCGACCGAAAATTCGTCGACAAATAGCGCACATTGGTTCATCTTCTTCCTCCTCCCTCTTTATTCTTTTTCCTTTTAGAGTTCATCTTTCAATTTTTATTTCTTCCAAAACCTCCTCCACTCCACCTTGATAAATCTGTCACTGTTGTTGTTTCTCGTTCCTCCTCTTCCTTTTCCTTCCCCATTTCATTTTTCGCACTCTTTCTTCTTTCTTCCTTCTTTTCTCTTTCTCCTTAAGAACCCCCAGTAGGCCACCAACGTGTCACTATTGCACCACCGTCACACAACCACCGCATTGTCACCGTGCCATTGCCTCATCATCGTTGCGCCTTCAACATCTCCTCCTTATCCTCCTTCTTTTCCAATTCTTTTTCCTCTTCTTTTTCTTCTTCTTCTCTTATTTTTCTTCACTTCTATTTCAGACATAACCTCTTAAGTTGAGTTTTGGACAATAAATTTTTCGCACCTTTTACTGGTGGATTGATTTGTCGGCAAAAACAATTTTAAATTATCGATGAATTTTATTAACGAATTTTAAGTTATGTAAGTACCAACGAATTTTACTAATAGACATTTTTATCGATATGTCAACGATAAATTTTATCGACAATTTTTTTCATTGATAACTGAAATCTGTATTATTGATGGATTTTTTCGTCGGTAATTACAATATCAAAATCCATTGGTAATTCCAATATTTTTTGTAGTGGTGCCTCTGTTTATCATCATTTGGGCGCGAAATGTCTTACATAGGTCACTAGGTCTTGCATCCCTATGAACATTCTATCTAGGGAATAATGTCATGCACCGGAATAATGACATCAATCACCTCATCTGAAAACAGATTGAAATCCTAGTTTGCCTTCTTAATTCCCCTGGGCTCTAATGGCGGCCTCTACCCTTTGCTATATGGTTATCGCACGTTACTGTAGTTCCTCCATCTCTTGAATCACCTAAGTCAGTTGCCCATTTTCCCTATTGTGCCTCAACTTGCTCTTCCTGGTCTAAGTGTAAGCTCTTCTTAATAGCATAGGGAATCGTTCTACCGGACCCCTTGGTAGGCGTCAAAATATCCCTACTAGTAATCTAGGCCATGGATCTTTACTATGTGTGTGCTAGATAATTTGCCAAATATATCTATCTCCATGTATTTGACGTCTCACATCATTCATAATCTGAGGTTTTCCTTAACGAGCCCCCTCCGTGGTGGAGTTCAAGCTTGATGTTAACCCTGGCGCTTACCAAGATTTATACCCTTCCTTATGATCTTGATAGGGTTCTTCTTACTTCGACCCTTAGGAGACTTGGAGTTCGACCTTCAGAAGACATACAAATCATCAGCCCGCGAGGCCTAAGCTTGAACTTATGCCAAGTGTAAGGCCTAGTGATAACATGATCTCGTCGTATATCCTAAGATTGACACCTCAACCTATGATAGATTAATAGATCGACCTACAAGAGACGTACAAATCACTAATCTCCAAGTGTACGGCCTGATGATAAGATGATCTCGTTGTATATCCCAATATTGACACCTCGACCTATGATATATCCACAGATCGCTCTTAGGAGACATACAAATTAGTTATAAAGTAATATCTATTGTAATAAATCTTTAATATTTACATGATTATCATTAAAATAATTTTGTAAATTATAGTTAACATAATAATTTTTTAATTAATGATGTCTAGTGACCTTTGAGAGAGGAATCAGTGCATATACTTTAGTTGACTTCTGTGACATTGAGAATTTTATAAAGAATAACAACTAAGGGATTAACCTAGTTATGAATGACTCTGGGTCTAATCACTCTAGTTATGAACCTCATCACCTCTCGCTAACTTAATCGCACTTTGCCTTCTTTTCCTCTCCCACAACAACTTCTATGGCCCTTTGTCACTCTCACCTTTATCGCCTTGATCTCTCGCACAGTAGTCCTCCAGTGAAATTGAATCTTAGAAAAGAAAAAAAAAATACTAATTTCACATTCCAAATAATATTAACACTAATGTAACATAAAAACAACAAATATTTTAAATAAAAAGAAGACTAAATTGAGCATATTAAATAAATTAATTACATAAAATAAACTTCATTGATATTACGACTAAAAATTATCATCTTAATAGAGAGAAAGGAGTGAAGTGACACATAAGATTAATATCCTACAGGAGGGTTCTTCCACGCTTATAGAACTACTAGGCCCTTGAAGATTTGTTTTGCTTGTTATAGTTTATTTAGACTAAACCAAAGGAATTTGTAGAACATAGGAGTAAAGTGAAGATATTAAATAGAATATTTTCTACTAGTCTAAGTTTATCTCTTATATCCAAAATGTTTTTTTTTTTTGTTTTGTTCTATTTTTTATGCTTAAACCCTTGTAATTTCAAGTTCCTGCACTTTGGATTTTGATGTTACAATTATTTTTGTTCCGGTCAAAGAAAGGTGTAAAATAACCTTCAATCAAAAACAAAAAGAATGAAGTATTTTAATCTTAGCTAATGACTCACTTAGGCCAAAATAAATTCATCCCTTGACCATGGGAGTAACATTCTTATTTATAGGCTTTAAAATTGGTTACAATTGTTACAGATATACATAATCAGATATCTACGAAATATTTCTAATAATCTTCTCAAAATAATCTAATAAATAACAACTAAAACGTTTCCCATAAAATCTTCCTAAATAATAACTAAGATATCCCCTTTACAAAATCTAAGATTTTTCCAGCATCAATCTTGGAGCATCACCTTCAGCAATTTTGTCAACAACTTTAATTTATCATTATTTCGGTCTCGACTTTATGACGACACCACTCTTTTTCTTTATATATCACCAACTCTGGGTCGACTTTATGATGACACCACTCTACTTCTTTATATATCACCAACTTTGCATCGACTTTATGACGATGTTGATATTCTTCTCTATATATTCGTAACTCTGCCTCGACTTTATGAGAATGCTAATATTCTTCTCTATATATCACCAACTCTGCCTCGACTTTATGACGACACCACTTCACATCTCTACTCGTCGTCACGCGTCGGCGACAGACCCACATGTTGTTCCTGGACATTGTTCCTGGACAGGTACAATTTTTATAAATTACGAAGCTTTTGGACCATTATTCCCTGAAACATGTTGATTATGTATAGAATCAAAATATAATTAGATGTATAGTTTAGTTTGGTTTTATTTAGAAAGAAAAGTGAATTTTAAATTTCAGTTCACACGGATTTCAACTTGAATCTGTCAAATCAGGTATCATTTTCAATAATGTTTTTTATAAGAATTATTAAAGATTTTTCTAAGGTTTTGTTTGTTTGGTTAGATGAATTTGGGAGAGAATATGAAGATAAATTTGTGTGAATTTGAAGGGATAAATGTGTGTATTTTTTTCAATAGATTTAGAAAGTAAAGTGAATGAATTTAGAGATAAATTTTATAAAAGTTAGTAAGTGATTCAACTGATGTGATTGATTAAAAAAAGTTGTAATAAATAAAATTTACAATTTACCAAAATACCCTTCATAATAAAAATTTAATAAAATTATAATTGAATGAATTAAAAATATTAAAATTTAATTATATTATATATAAATATATATATATATACATATATATATATATATATATATATATTAATAATAATAATAATAATAATAATAATAATTACATACATTATTAGTTTTTAACAATACTATAATTATTATTATTTATTATATACTTTTATTCTTTTATTAATTAATAATGATAAGGATTTTATATATATTATTAGTTATTATATATTAATATATTAATCATTATCTTTTTAGTAATATTTTAATTATTCTACATAGTTAGAGTTAGAAATATTTTAATTATTAATGATTATTATATATAACATTGATATTTATTATATATATATATAAATAATAAATTATAATAATAAATAATATATAATAACGTATATATTTAATAGTTAATATTATTATTATTATCAACAATGTATAATATGATGATAAAATGTGAGGAGAAATGGGTAAAAATTAATATATCAAATTTTCGGATTTGTGGTAAGATTAAATTGTGATATGTTTTTTTAAATCCGTCCGCATTTTTCTGTGCTCATCTTCTGAAACGAACATCATTTTACATCTTAATCTGTCTCTTCAAGTCAGCTTCAATAGTAATCTTAATCTGTCTTTTAGTAAAGTTTCAATGATAAAAAAATTTCCACAAAATTTTAAGGATTAAGTTTTATCCAATTTAACAGTATCTTAAATACTTGTTATATGTTTAGTTTTACTAAAAAATCTGTGGTTTTATATTGAAATAACTAATATGTAGAACTTTTTTTTTCTTAATCACTAATCTTGTTATAAAATTTTCATACATATAGCATATCAAAGTTAAATTTTACACGTTAACTTGTTGATATTCATGTGTAGTGTTCACTAGAATTTTGTTTCACTTTAGCACGGTTTTCGAGAAAAATAACAGGAAAAACATATATTTTAATCTATTTTTTTATTCACTTTAATTTATTATTTTAATCATTATTAAATACTTTTTCATTTTTTTAATAATGTGATGTGATTATTTAATAGTGATTGAAATGATGGATTAAAAATAGATAAAAACAGTAAATTAAAATATCATTGTTCTTCTAATATATACCAATGTAGTACAACTTGTTAACGGTCAGAATTTGTATACCAATCAGAATTTGGTTTCTGAAATTTGAAGTCTGACCTATGTTGCATAATTTTTTATGCCTTTCTCCCATCAGAATTCAATTTTTGAAAAATAAAAATTCAGTTTAAAATTTAATTTTCAGAAAATTTAAATTCTAAACTGAACTTTTAATTTTTTTCTCTCTTTTTAAGTGAAATTAAAGAATAAAATGTAAAAAGTATTATATATTAAAAATATATTAAATTATTTTAGATATTATTTGAAAATGTAAAAGTAAATTTTAAAAGTTTATTTTTTAATTTGTTTAGTATTATTATTTTATAATAGAACTTTGAAAAGGAATTATATGAATTATAATATAAGTAATAAAGGTCAAAAAATTATTGTATAAAATTAGTGACTTTGAGGTGGTGTTATACATTTTTTTTTTGTTTATTGACTATTTTCTAAAAAGGTAAGTGAAAGTTAAAAATTAGTTTGTATTATTATTTTCTTACTTTGAATTCTTTACAACAATTTAATTGATAAAGTATTTTGGTTTGGACACAAATAAATAATGAAAAATTTATAGTTATATTGTGAAATACAATAATAGTTATTAACTACTAGTGAATGGGTCTCTGTTCGTATTTTTTAATTTTTCAAAAATTTAAGTTAAAATTAATAACAAAAACTTTAAAATTGAAGTTAAGTTAAGATTAATAACAATTTTTCTTTTTTAATTTTAAAATTTAAGTTAAGTTAACATCAATAATATTTTTTAATTTTTAAGAAATAAAAATAAAAAAGAGTTTTTAAAATAGTTGTTAAATTTAAAATTAAAAAAATAAGATATGTACAATTTTTTTTTTAAAATAATGATTTAGGACAAAAGAGATTTTTAAAATAATGGTTAAAAATAATAATTAAGGGTAAAACTGGTATTATGAAATATGAACATAAAACAGGGAATTCTCTTTTTTATATATATATTTTATATATATATATATATATATATATATATATATATTTAAAAAATATGTTTCTAAAATATAGTAATAAATAATTGATTGAAAAATTGGTTGAAATAAATTATTTTCTTTTAACTTGAAATATATAGTTAATATATGTGTTTTATAATTTTTTTTGCATTGTATTTATGCATTACTAAATATGTAGAATTGCGATTTATAAAGTTGAAAAGGAAATAAATTTATTGAATGAAAGTTATTACATGTAACCTAATTGACATAATTAAAAATAAAATTAACTTGACTAGAACCGTTGAAATGGATATTTAAATTTCACACCCCATGGATCCGTATTTAACCAAGGATTTAGATGTTTCCTTCTTTCATAGACATGAGGTGAACATGTTTCAATGTATTGCCAAGTGTCGGGATGTTCCACGTACAGGTCCAGACATTGAACTTCTTTCCACCGCTTGATCATTTATGCAACATCATTGTCTGTTTTGATTTCAACCATGTCATGGATAAGTTTATTGTTGACTACCCTCATGGGACGAAGGTACTTAATATGAATTACTATGGAATGGTTTCCACAATGTATTCCCACAATAATTTTCTCATTTTATTCCTCTATTTATAAAAAACAAAAAACCAAAAAAAAAAAATTAAAAACCCAGTACAAAATTCGGTTCCCCGAGAACTGAATTTCGACTAGGATAACGCAAAAAAAAAAAAACATTGTGCAGGATCGAATTTTGACCTTGAAACCAAAATCGTGC
>Ga0214543_1012486_pt1 | contig 11276 bp, 7 predicted proteins | sample CNSS2metaG_FD_160094 | JGI IMG/M metagenome (GOLD analysis project Ga0214543, IMG submission 160094) | Root nodule microbial communities from cowpea collected in UCLA plant growth center, Los Angeles, California, USA - CNSS2 | ecosystem: Host-associated > Plants > Roots > Nodule | place: USA...
AAATTTAATAAAAATATTTGTATAACATTTTATAATTTTTGTTTCAATTTGGAGGGGGACGAAATTGCATAATTTTTACAAAAATTGGGACTAAATTGAGACAAAAGATAAAATACAGGGACCAAATCGAGAATGAGAAAATGACACCTCCCAAATAGTGACACGTGGCACTGTCACTGCCACGTGGCACTGTCACTGCCACGTGGCACGATGTCTGCTTGACACGTGGCAAAATTTTAATTTTTTAAAAAATTTTAAAAAAATTAATAAAAAATAAAATAAAAAATTCAAAAAAAAAATTCAAAAAAAATTCAAAAAAATTCAAAAAATCCAGAAGCTGACACGTGGCACCCCACTTAACACCGTTACTCCACCACTAACGGAAAGGACTTGATTGGGTCAAATTTCCTAAAATAGGGACCAGATTGAGATAAAAATTAATTGAGGGACCAAATTCAAATTTTGCTACGAAAATGGGGACTAAAAGTATAATTTAATCAAAAAATTATGTATAATTGTGATATGAGACAGAGAGAGAAGAAAGGGAAGTGCAAATGCATAGCTATAGGTGGTGTGGTTCTTTGCCCTCCACAGCCACAACCACAACGGCAACCACCATGATTCGACGGTTGTGCTGTTTGCAGAGTGTCTCTCCTTCCCTCCCTTTCTCTTCTGCTCCCACCACCATCAAGAAGCCCCTTGTCTTGTTGGGCGCACCTCAGGTATGTCTCTGAGAACTCATGCTACCTTCCTCCTTCTTCACTTTTTTCTGTTTCATTTCATTCTCTGCTTTTCAGGTCTCCGCCATAGTCCTTGACATGCTTCTCAATGCTTCTGCTTCTCCACATTCTTTGTTCGAGGTTCTCATCATATACACACGCCATTTTCTTGTAATTCCACGTTCATTCCATGTTTATTTACACTGTGTATGCAATATGCAATTCATCAGGTTGCGGCCATCGTGACTCAGCCACCTGCTAGAAGGGACAGGGGCAAGAAGCTCGCCCTCTCTCCCTTGGCCACTCATGCTCTTGACAGAGGCTTCTCCCCCGATCTCATTTTCACCCCCCTTAAAGCTGGAGACGTACCTAACTTTTCTGTCCTATTCTGTTTATTGCGTTTTTTTCTTCCTAAATTTGCTTCTTTCTCATCCAATTCAATTTCTGCAGGATGATTTCTTGTCAAATTTAAAAGCTTTGCAACCTCACTTGTGCATTACAGCTGCCTATGGCAATATATTACCTACCAAGTTTCTAGATATTCCTCCATTAGGTTTGTCACCTCCTCCTCTAATGCCAGCCATGATGTTGCTAAATCTCTAAAAAAATTAGACCTCTCTGACACCTTTCCATTTGCAAATATCTCAGGAACAGTCAACATTCACCCTAGCCTGCTGCCATTGTATCGTGGTGCTGCTCCTGTTCAAAGGGCATTGCAGGTTCCCCCCATTTCTTTTGTCAATCCCTAGTTTCTCAATGCTTTTATTTCATTAACTTATTTGCTCGTGGTTTGTATTGATTTGTACACTAGGATGGTGTTAAAGAAACTGGAGTGTCATTAGCATTCACCGTTCGTGCTCTGGATGCTGGACCCATCATTGCGACTGAAACAATGCAAGTTGATGATCAAATAAAGGTATGCTTTCTGTTGATCCGTCTCTGCTACAATTGGTGTGAATGGAATGGAAATGCATCATCAGCCCTTTGATTTATATATCAAAGAAGTTCAGTGTTTTTACATATAATCTTTATCCTTCGTTTGTAACGTAGTTTGAAATGTTTCTACTTCTGGTTTGGATGTGTAAAACTGGTGCATATTATATCAAGGGTTACAATCTCCCTTAATTGTATTAATAGTATATCAGATTCGGTATTAGAATATACGGTAAAATTTTCTGGATTTTTTATTGGTTTAGCATTCTGGATTGCCTCTAACCATAGCTGTCAACTTGTTTGGTGAAACATACAAGGCATGTCTTCTTTTTCTCCCTGCTTCTGACAAAACTTTAGATTTCTGTGTAGGCACCTGATTTGCTTGAGCTCCTCTTTCATAAAGGTATGATTCTTCCATTTTTGTTGTTCGGTGTACCTTTCTCTGGGTGATCTCTGTACTTAAGATATTCTTATTTGGGCATTTTGATAGTGTTCTCCACTGATTGAGTTCCTACCTTTATTTGACAATCAGGATCTGAACTTTTGATTAGGGAACTTCCTTCTATACTTGATGGATCAGCAAGATTAAAGGCACAACCTCAAGATGACTCTAAGGCTACATTGGCTCCTAAGGTATGTGAGCCTTGATTTTGTTACCAAGAAGCTGAATAGAAAATAACAATTCCAGTAATATTTGTTCGGTATGTATCAGGTCCTCCAAATTTTGGGTCCAAAATACTATCTAGAGTGTTGAAAGTTGATATTGAATATACTCTTAAAAATCTATTGTATTTCTGCGAACAAATTAATGGTTAAAAAATGCAACAAGGTTGTTGATTCTCTTTTGAAGTCAGTAACTTAAATTTCCTTTAAATAATATTCAAAAGAGTGCGAATGAGAGGCCACAAGCACAACATTATCGACAATAAATTCAAGGGGTAGAAAGAAGACATTAGAAGATATGGGTATTGTATATTCCTCTTTACACCATACAATACATATTGCCTTCATTTTAATCCCCCATATATTCCTAACGAAACCCATACATGATAATTCTCAAAGGTGGAAAGACTCATCTAGTGAATCCAAAGGAACAATTTGTAAGTAAATTCATGCTAAGATGCGGGGACTCATTCTGATGTTGCAAATAATAAAGAGAAGCTTCGCAATGCAAAAATTAAGTGGCTTACTGTTTCTGGGTTCATTAGTTCATAGCACATGTTAGGTAAAAGAGCTGTGTCACTCAAGAGGTCTACATCTGCAAATTTCCACTTGTATAGATTCTAACGCGCAGTGTAAGCAGCTAAGTTCCTCACTTTCTTACAAAATGCAATGTGTGAACCTTCACTCAACCCAAGAAGCTAGTAGTCTATAAGAAGTATATCCCTGAGAAATAGTCTTCCTTGGTGTTGCATCAGTTACAAATTTTTATGTTTTTTCTTTTTCTCCTGTCTCTAATTTTCCAATACTTCTAGAGCTCCTGTGTTCAGAAATAGGGTTTCATGCTATTTGTGTTCACATGATTTCATTTAGCAGTTAGCTGTAGTTCAGTTAGAAAACCTGTGAATGTCAAAGATTCAATGGTTATGGTTTGTATTACGCGCCTTTCTGTTCAATGCAGTAAACATCCCGTTATTCATAAGAATAAGAAAATACTCGGGTATACACAGTTGGAAAAATATCTTTCTTATAAGGAGTTAGTCATTTTTTTTTCTACTTTATGCAGATAACTTCAGATGAATCATGGCTATCCTTCGATGAAGAAGCATATGTTCTACACAATAAGGTAAACTTTCATGATCATATCTGAAGGGCACAGTTGTGACATAAAACAATTTTAGGTTCGTGCCTTTTCAGGGTGGCCAGGAACTCGAGCAAGGGTGTTAGTGATTGAGAAAAATGGTGAGCAGAAAACTTTGGATATTAAAATTATAACCACACGACTTAGCAGTCATGAAAGTGTGCAGTTCAAGGAAGTAGATGATGTTGCATTTGTTGAGGGTGTGTTGGTATTTCCATGTGGAAGGGGTACCACAATTGAGGTACGTTTTCATATCTTGTTTGCATCACCTAGGTAGGTGATGATGGGTGGAAACCAGATACCTTTTGAAATTTATTACTGTATATATTCCCTTATGCTGAAGCTTCTGCTTAACAATTATCTTTTTTCTGAAAATTGCTATTTAATATATTTCATGCACAAGTTTCCATAAAAAATGGGAAATTCCCGCCGCTCTTGTTCTCCTTTTGTCCAAGTACTCTTTGAAATTCTCTGACTGTCTTGCATCTTGGAATCAACATCAAATGTATTATGTATGAAATTAATGTCAACTATGAAAATTGAAATTCCTGTCACGCATTCAAGAGGCTTTTGTCCTTTCAATGATTACATGTTTGTCTCATCCAATAGGAATTGGATTCCATGATTGTAATTCTTGCCCTGTTAATGACAGTTGTGTTTTTTGACAGTTTTTTAATATAAATCTTACCTTTTCAAAAGTAGAATGGAAACAAATAATATCGGATGAAGAATTGTATATCCTCACCTTATTGAAAGACCATTCGCACTTGAAAATACAAGATCTTCGACTTTGTAATTACTTGCTTTCTGAGATACAGTTGACAAGTGTTTTTCTTTTATATCACGAGGCCAAGCATTAAGGAAGCACTTGCTGTTCAATCTATAAATAAGAACACCTTTTGCACACAAATTTAGTATAGGTATGCAAGCCCAAAATTCTTGCATGTCAAATATACCTTTCTGAATCAGTGTCACTGTACCTCTCTCAGGTATTGGAACTTCAGCTTCCTGGAAAAAAGGCAGTAAATGCAGCTGCCTTCTGGAATGGGCTGCGTGGGCAGAAGCTGAAGAAATTATGAACAAGGCATATTTTAAATTATTCTTTTAGCTGTTTAGGAAATCGATTTTGTTTTGAAATTATTTAAATTTTTATTTCTGGACTGATTTTATATTGTATCAAGCTGTGCAATTTTCTACTGAAGTGCCTCTCAAACATGCATTCATTCTACTTTATTTATGTATTACATTGGTTTACCACCTTAGATTAACAGATACTTGTTTGAGCTAGGTAAATTACTGGAGTGATCTTACTGAAATTACAAGCTCATTGCCGAATAACTGATTGCATATGAAAAGTTGGCACAGTGCACAAGATTTTTTTCTCTCACTTAAACCGATCTAACTATACAAAATTTGAGTGCAGTAGTTTAGTGTTGCAATTAAGGTCACACTCATTCATCTCCTTCACTCAACAAAGTGTTTGAATCATGCGCATTACAGTTATTCTTCTATCTCTTTCTATCTGTTTGATGTGGGTCTAAAGAAGAGCAACTTTAAACTTTCGGTAGGCAACAAGCAATAACATATTGAGTAAATCATTGTGCTCTTTACTTTGGGATTGAATCCATAATCATTAATCAATATTATTGTTGCGGAAAGTATTAAATCATTTTCTTCCTTCCTCACGCCGTAGCGCCGCTCTTTTATTTATATATTTCAATCTTACAACCATTCTTATCTCTTTCGAACTACAATAATGCCCATATTCGGCCATCTACTATAGTTAATATAAACACAAAAATACATGAATGAAGCATTATATCATGGTTTGGTTGAGGAAAGAAAATAAAAATAGGAGAAACAATAGCTTGTTTACATTTTTACTGTGTTTTAACTTCTCATTAGTTTAAACCTACTTGCAATATTCATAATACAGAACAGACTAACTCACGAGCTAACAATTACAAAACCTTAATGTTAATAAGCTGGTACCAAGATATTGAACTATTCAAATAATTTAATGAAACAGTGGACAAAATCATATAATAAAAGGCATTATTGGAGCAATTTGTTAGGGTGAAATGTGGATAGGCAAACCATAATCATTGCACAAAAACTGAAAGACAAGATAAATATAAAGAATAGAAAAAATGAATAAAATATGGCACTGGCAGAGGCAACACCAATGCAGCGTTAGAGTTGCTAACCTTTTTAGAACATATGTCCCCATTAATAATTACAGTTTATAATATATAATACAATGCTTAAGATACTGCTTTTCCAACTAGTCCTCTCAATCTATTATATATAAACCCTATTCATTGCTCTGAATGAGTCATAACAAAATGGGTGCACTTGATTACCTCTCCAACTTTTGCACTGTAACCACCACTAGGACCAAGCACAAACCAATGCAGGTAACAACTTCTTCCTTCACCTTGCTCCTCCTCAATTCATCATTATTACTATTCACATGCCTTGAGTTGCTTTAAATTTTAATTTCAGACTGTTGAGATCAAAGTCAGAATGGACTGCGATGGTTGCGAAAGAAGAGTTCGAAATGCAGTCACTTCACTAAAAGGTGTTGCTTATAAAAATATATACATCATTCTGTCTCCTGCAATACATAGATTGTTAATACAGATCTCTTCTGCTGATTTTGTAAGATTGAAGATTTACTTAAATTTAAAATTCATTTCTTAACATAATATCAGAGTCGAGAAATAGAGTGTATCGTAACAAAATTTGTTGATAGTCGAGTTTATTGTTCACGTATTAATAACGTATATCTGACTTGTTGTTGTGTAGGAGTGAAATCTGTGGAAGTGAACAGAAAGCAGAGCAGGGTGGTGGTGAGTGGATACGTGGATCCAAACAAGGTGTTGAAGAGGGTAAAGAGCACAGGGAAGGTGAGAGCAAAGTTTTGGCCATATGTGGAACAGCATCTTGTGTACTATCCATATGCCACAGGAGCATATGATCGAAGAGCACCCTCTGGATATGTCAGAAACGTTGTGCAGGCTTTTCCAGATCCTCCCCAGGACAACTTTCTCTCCTTCTTCAGTGACGACAACGTTCATGCATGTTCCATCATGTAATCATCTCCGTCATATCAAATAAACTAATAACCTTCTACTCTTCTTCTCTTCTCTTCTCATGCAATGCTGTGTACGCATTCTCTTTTTTTTCTTTTTCATATCTCTCTCATATCTCATGCATGCCTTATCATTGCACGTTAAGAAAAATGAAAAAAAAAAAAGAACTATGTGTATATAAGTCATAACTTATATATATATTTTACTGTGATGTAAAAATGGAAAAATAAAAGTCTTATAATAATATTTTAAGAAGAGGAGACTAAAAACAATTCCCGTGACGAAGAAAATTAATAATTAATTGCAAGGCGCACCCAGCATTTAAACAGTTTCCCGCACAATACAAGTTGACAACAGCTTAGAACACACGTCCCTAAATTTTGGCTTTATTGCAAAACACATCCCTCAAACTTAGCTTTTACTGTTCTTAATTATAAAAAAGGACCTGTGAATTATCTGAAAACAATTTTTTAAAAATGTTCTGTCTTTTTTTATTATTGTAATCTCATGTGATGTGATGATCCCACCATTTAAAACAGTACACCCACAAATGTGGAATGTTGTTATGGAAATAATTGGTGTAGCTTTTGACTTTGCAGTAATAATTAACAAATGTTATGGAAACATTTTTCTGCATAATTTCCCTTCTCTTTTCTCTCTAAAGAGAAAACTTGACATCCAAGTATTTAATTTTGAACATGAAGAATAACATCTTGATCAAATGTAACCATAATGAAGCAACCCTATCTGGTTTATACTAAAATTTTACCTCATACCTAAACCAAACATAACATTAACAAGTAGTTATTTGATTTCCATTAACACAGTTCCTACTGGCATATTACATGACATAACATGTGTACGTATGTTGTTTGAGCTTTAATCTGAAAAGAGTTTCAGTGTCCAAAAGGTAGTCCTGCAGAAAGTAAGAGAGAAGAGTGAATTGAGTAATATACTAAACATAAACAATTTGTATGTATAAATATCTGTATATATATACGTACCTTGGTGTATATATATGTTTTAGATATGATTAATTGTCAATGACAACCACTCCGAATTTCTCCCACAGAGCCAAAACCTCGCTCTGGCTTCTGTATTGACGCCCTTCCCTATCATAGTAATACTGCATATTGTTGGAAATAGTTTAAGTGTGAGTCATAGTCACACTTTTATAAAGTTAAGGAAAATGATTGTTTGACATCATTTGACAACTTTTATAAAAGTAAAATGGTTTTAACAAAAGTTAATTTTTATATTTTTAGAAGAAAGAAAAAGTAAATAATTATGAGAGGTAGTGTGAAATGGTAATAAAAGAAAGAATGGTGTCAAAATAGCAGTATTCTAAAGTTAAATACTATATAAGACTAAAGATTCATAACATCGTTATCTTAAGGTTTTAGAATAAAAATAATATCAAATAACTTATATATGTGTAAGACTAATGTCATCATATATTCATTTTAAAATAGTTATAAAGAATAAGACGAGATTTACACCGACTTATATTAATGTTATGAAATGACGAAGAAGATTACCCTGTAGACCCTGCCAGACAGCATGTGGCGTTCTTCCGCCACCCAACCAGGAAGCAGCCAGCGGTAGCCAGGCGAGGTGTTGTCGTGGATGGTGCAGAGCGTCTGTTCATTTCCGGCGCGTGCGCGAGAACATTGTCGTTTGATTTTTGACAAAGTTTCCTTTGTTTTCTCCGAAAATGTTTGGATCTTCTTCCTCTTCCCCTCACCACCATGCCTTTGCTTCCCACACTCGCTCTCCATCTTCTTCACCTTCACTCTCTCTTTCTCACAACAATGCATGTCTTATACATGTTCTCCACCTAAAAACAATTTACATTCTTAATAATTAATAACTATTAATTAATAAAATATAATTAATGTTATTCTAAATATTTACTAAAAGTGTCTAAATATTTACCATATATCTCCCTCTATAATAATTACTTTAGTTTATTTTCCATTGTATCATTTTCTCGTCAAAAATTTAAATTAGCTTCCTAAATTTATCACAATGTTTAGATTAGTGTTTTGGATTATCAATATAGATTTCAACAGAATGATGAGTATTTTATCTAATTATGAAATTCTTTAGTTTTTAAATATATGTTCTCTACTTTCTTGATAATTTTAATACTCACGAAATTTTTCTGCAACTGCAAATAGCATTGTTCAAAAAGGAATAAATTCAAATGCATCTGATTGCACCTTATTTTTCCACCTTTAAAGGTGGACTTTTTTGTTTCCAAAATACTTAAATTCTGTAAAATTTGATTTCCCAGAAACTGAATTCACAAACGAAGGTAGGACTTCAGTTCTTCAAAGACTCAAGTTTCATCTTGAACAATGAAGGTTTATTTGGGTTAATTTTTTTTTCCTGCAAAATTTCTACTTATTTATTTAAGTTTACATTTATATTAAAATATACACATGTAATAATATTAATAAATTTATTCATATATTTATAACTATTTGTTTAATTTTTATTTTAAACAATATTGTCATCATAAAAATATATTCTTATAAATAATTTATAATTGGTGAAAGGTACCAATTTTATTGTCTTATAATATAATAATTAACTTCTTCAATTTTATATTTGAAAAATTCAATTTTTGATTTTCATGATCATATCCTTTTATTAGTTTTATTCAATTTAACATACTACTTATTCTGCATTATAAGAATTTCAATTAAAATAAAATCAATAAAAACAAGAAAAAAGTATTAGCATATTGAATAACATAGGATGAGGCGACTCAATTAATGCAAGGTATTTGAAGTTTTAGGTAAATAATTAATTGTATTTTTAATAATATAGAATATGTATTCTGAAATTATTAATTATTAATTAAATTGTATAAAAATTAAAAAATCAATTAATTTTATATTTTTATAAAATAAAATATACATTTAATAAGTGCCAATTTTTGACAAAAAAATAGATTTATAAAATATGTAATCTTTTAATATTATTAATTATTCTAATTGTATTAATGATAATAGTAAATAAGTTATTTAATTTAATGTGGTGTGTAATTAATAAATAATGATATAATTTATTCATACAAAATAACATATTAAACTACTTATTTAATATACTAAAAATTCAATTGATTACAGTATATAATTTTATTCTATTAAATTATTATCATAATATTTATATGATCTCTAATTGTAAGGATTGAAAAGACATAAAAATAAATACTTAAAGAAGAGTATGAGAAAAAAATATGAGAAGACGATACGAGTAAAAAAATAATTATTTTATTGTTAAAAAGTTCAAGTTATAAATAGAAAATTAATTAAGTGACTTTTATGTTATAAAAGTCATTATCTCTCTAAATATGTTTTTCTTCTTTCTTTCTATATTTTTTTCAGATTTCTAACCAATATATTCATTAGTTTGATTATATTGTATTAGTGCAAAGGGTAATCATTCTATTGGAATAAAGTCTGAAATATAATAAGTTCGTACCTATTTTTGAGTCAATTTCATGATATGCTCACATGTGTGAAAAAACTTACTTGCATGTGACTCTTGTTGGTTCAAGATGAATCTTTGACTCTTGTTGGTTCAAGATGAATCTTTGCATGTCACGGATTATTAAGATGTTCATTGGTATGAGTTTGTCTTAGTGTAGATATAACATACTGTCTTCGTAAGGGAAGCTAGATGTTTTGTTTTTCACCTATGAAATTGGTTGATTCTTTGTTTTGTGAATTGCATATTAGTGATGTTGGTTATTTATTGTTTGTGGTTGATTTCAGATGATTCACTATAATTGAAAATTTTCTCTTAAAATATGATTTTATGGGATGTTTGAGATGTTGGGTGAGGTATTAGTTGAGCAAATTATTTTATTAGAGGTAAATTTTAAATTGAATGTAGTCATTTTAATGTAAGGAATGATAAAAAACACCCAAATTGACCAAAGGGACCACTTGATATAGTTAAAGGGGTTTTTGTAGTTGTGTAGGGAAAGTTATACAAGATAACATGAGTATATATATTTGGAATTAATTGGCCTAAGGTGAAACCTATTTTGAACTAGACAATAGATTAAAGAGAGAAAAACCTATGAAAAAGACAATAACACCAAATTGATATACTTGTTAGTTTTATCTAGGTAGAGCACACAATACTTGTGAGATGATGTACTCAATGAATGAGCCACCACTCACTAAGTCAATATAATAAGAATTAATTTTCAAAGAGAGTTCTAAATAATGCACTCATTGGGCAAGTCAACTCATTGGACGAATCTAATAGATGTGGCTTTCACGGGTTTGGGTCACTAAGGCGAGTAGTATTATCGCTGAGCAAAAATTATGTTTTTAAAAATTCAGAGAGCTCATGGTGAGTCCATTGAGCGAGATGTAGACTTGCTAAACAATAACTTGGCAAGTGACACCTTCGTGGGGGGAGGTATATGCTCATTGGGTGAGAAGGAGGGAAATCTTTAAAATTAGTTGGAATTTTCATTGTGAGATGAAATGAATGATTGGGTAGAGAAGAGTCAGGGCAAGAGGCCATAATCTATTATGGATATGTGTGTGTGTGTGTGTGAGAGAGAGAGAGAGAGAGACCGAGTAGAGTCAATGCATGAGGCCACAATCTACTATAGACGCATATATGTATATATTTTATGTTTGTGTGTGTGTGTGTGGGGGGGGGGGGGGGGGGGGGGGGGGGGGGGGGGTGGGATGTTGT
>Ga0214543_1012492_pt1 | contig 11265 bp, 4 predicted proteins | sample CNSS2metaG_FD_160094 | JGI IMG/M metagenome (GOLD analysis project Ga0214543, IMG submission 160094) | Root nodule microbial communities from cowpea collected in UCLA plant growth center, Los Angeles, California, USA - CNSS2 | ecosystem: Host-associated > Plants > Roots > Nodule | place: USA...
TAAAAGTTCTCACTTTTAATTGAGACTGTACTTTGGTTAAAAGTGAGAACGCCAACAAATTAATTGAAACTTTACATTGATTAATTTGTAAATCTACAATAATAATTAATTGAGCAATAATCTTTAGATAACCAATGATGAATCTATTTTGAAAAAGTAATGGAATCAATCTATTTTCTTTACTATTATTTTTATCTCTTCTTATCTTTTCTATTTCTTTCTTGTTCATCTTAATCCTCCTATATTTTTATTATTTTATTTGACTAACTCTTTTGTATAGATTTTATAAGAACTATTTTGTTAAAAATCAATTTCGTGTTTGTTGGAAGACGACTTTGAGTTACTTTACCATTTCTATTTTCTTGACTACTATCTTAGCAATACTGAAGTCTTTATAGTTTAGTAGTATTAATTTGATCGCGTCAATGACAATTTATCAAATTTGGCGCCATTGCCGGGGAACAGGGTTAGAATTTTTATCATTTTAGTTCTTATTTTTTATTTTTATTTATTTTTAATTTTTTTTATCACTAACATTTTTTTTTCTAACATTTATTTTATTTTCTTTAGTTATTTATTTTTATTTTATTTTATTTTATTTTAAGCATAGTTTTTGTTTTGAGGAATTTTGTTGGGAAATTTGTGAAACTAGTTGGGAAAATCTTTGGCTAAGGAAAGATAAGGTACTTAAGTTGTCCATTGAGACGCACCTCTCTTTCCTGGAAGTCTATTCAACAAGCTTTCAACTTATTTCTTTTCAGAAAACCTCTTTCAAAAATGAAAAATAATTTTTCATACGAAAATAATCAACATTGTAGTTTTCAAATGGATTACAATTGCTATCCACAACAACCACGTTATTTTTGTAAGACCCGTGAAAATTAATTAATTAATAAATGTGGGTAGAAAGTACTTTGGTTGTGTGAAAGGACTAGCTCAAGTGGTTGAGAATACTTTGGTTGTGCGAAAGGACTTGGGTTCGAGTCTTATGTATGCCATTTGTGTGTTGTTTGAATTATTCTTGTTTTGTTTTGGGTATATAATTGTGACTATTGAGTGATATTATAGTCATAAGATTGTAATGGTTATTAAAAAATTTGAATTGGCATAATAGTTGTGTTTTGGCCTTATGGGTGAAGGGTCCCAGGTTCAAACCTTGAGGGACATAAAGTTGACTTTATTTTTGTTAAAACTAGGGTTGACTTGAATGTGAAAGGGCAGCGAGAACTCTAGCAGAGGGGTTGAAAAACCATAGTTAATATTGAATAAGATTGCACTGTTCTCAAATTGGATTTTTATGTAGTGTGATTTTTGGTATAATGTACACGGTAGAGGATTTGGGAATGGAATGTGGAGTGTAAAGTATTTTGGGTATGAAACAAGAATTTGAGGAGGGTTTTGGGTACTGATATTTTGATTTATGGTCAACTTCTGCGTTTTGAGGATACAAATGTGTTTAAAATATGTTTTTATAGTTTGATTGATGAATTGGAGATAATGAACATGATTGCATTGTGAATTGGTAATTATTTTGGTGTTGGTGGTGCTTGAGCAATGGCGAAACTCTGCAAGTTTCGCCCAAGCGACTCTTTCTTGCCTAGGCGAGAGTTGCAGGAGTTCATTCAGGGTTTAGGATCGTACAATTCGCTAAGGCGACCAAGGCTGGAGTTCATTCAGGGTTTAGTCTCGCTCAGGCGAGATTGGCTCGCCTAAGCGAGTTCGCGAGGAAGCTTGTACCATTTTGAGCGTGACTTCTCGCCCAGGCGAGAAGTTTTGAGTCTTGAGCGATGGATACTCTCGCCTAGGCAAGAATGGCTCGCCTAAGCGAGTTCACGAAGTAGTTTGACGTAAATCCTAAGTTTAATTCTCGTTCAGGCGAGGGCTGGGTGTTTTTGGGCGTAAGTATAACTCGCTCAGGCGAGAAGAGCTCGCCTAAGCGAGATGTGGTGGTGAAGTCACTGTTGAACACTCGCTCAGGCGAGGTGAGGCGGCTGAAGCGAGGCTGACGGGCTAGCCTGGGCGAGGAGCTCTAGCTTAAGCGAGTGTACTACGAGTTTGTGTTTGTGGGTGATGTATGGACTGTTTGTTTGTGAGTTTCTAAAGTATAGGAATTATATGCTTGCATTTGTGGTGTTTGGGCTTGATGGACTAAGTCCAATAAGGGTCTGGGATGTGATTGATGGTTGGACGCATGATGGGCATGGAACTGTGTAGTTTCCGTTGGCTGCTAAGTGGCGAGGAGTCCTTAGTATGGTGATTACATGCGTCGGACGCACGATGGGCAAGGAACTGTTATGTTCCTGTCGGTTGCTATTGGGCGATGAGTCCATAGTATGGTGATTGCGTGCATGCCGTGGTCCGAGCGAGTGCGGCTTGGATGGTTTACTATAGACGAGGAGTTTGTAGGGCAAGACTATGAGTAGGATAGGCTCGTAGGGTTGGACCACGAATGGGTTAGTTTCGTGGGAGCACAGTAAAGTCCCAAAACCTAGTACATGCATATGACTCATGAAGGACTATGAGATCAGGGATGGGTAATTTGAAAATAATGAAATACATTGGGAAGGTTAGCTTCTTTGGGAAGACTGATATATTTATTTTATGTTTTATGTATTTATATATATGTGCATAGCTCACCCTATCTCTGTGTGTGTGGCGATGATCGGATAATTTGTTATCTGGGAGTAGATGATTTGACAGGTGAGCCAGGAGATACTTAGAGACAGAGTGCAGGGGCTACCCGGGCTTTTGGAAAGGATTTTCATGTTAAGACTTTTGATGTAATTTTAATTATGTTGAATTTTGGTGGATTTTGTAATAATGAAATTTACGAACTTTTGAATTATGTTATAGTTAAAGTTTTGTTTTAATTTCCCGCGTTTTTAGGAAATGGACTTATAATAAATGTGATTTTATTTTCTTATTTTTATTTTATTATTTAAAACCGTAATATCCTATTGGGATGTTACAATTTTCAGCAACAAATTGTCACACCTACTTTTGCACCTGATATAAGTGGGTTAACTTTACGACAATTTAATGATCTATATCCTAGATCATCTTTTTTGGGATATGAGCAACAACTATATTCTGAGTGTCCACCTCAGCAACCATATGTTCCAAATAGTTTTCAGCAACAATATGTACCACCATAGCAAGTTGAAGCAACTAATGGACCATCCTACAGAGAAGTTATGATATTAATGGGTGAAGTTATATAGAAATTAGAGTCCATGGATGAAAGGTTGCGAGTTGATCAAAGATGCAGAAATATTGAGCAAAAGTGGTACGAAAATAAGTAAATATTGTATGATATGTTGAGGGATGCAAGTAAGAACAACTTCATAGAATTACTTGTAACTGTTAATACCACCCCTCAATCCCATCAGAGATTTCTTGAAAATCCAGATTTTAACGAACTTCGTCATGAAATCAAAGATATGCTTCTAAAGTTGGCCATCAGAGCTGAATAAATGTCTGAACATTTGAGTAAGCTAATGAATGATACAGTTAGAAAGGTCACTTTGGAAGATATGATGAATATGATGTCTGAAATGATGAAGATGAATCAGACGGATCAAAAAGAGATGATGAATGCCTCCACACAAAGCTTGCAAAATCAGTCTGAAAAACCAATAGCGGAATCACATCACATTGATATATCTACTGATGGATATAATGATTGTCATAGTAATATGTCTACTAATGGACATGTTAAGGATGTTGCTGAAGTTGATGAAAAAATTAAAGATTCTCACACAAACATATCTATTGATGGATATGTTAATGATGCTCAATGTGAATATAAAGTTGTACCCGTTGATGAGGATATGAGTACAAATGATCATTTTCAAGAGGAAAGTTGTGAGGATAATACAATAGAGGAACCAAGTGTAGTTGAAGAGCCAACAATATTCGAAGATGCAGTTGAAGCATCTACTATTGCAACTGACTTGGTTAATGATGAAGCAGTAGAGTCAACAACACCAAGTGGAAATTTTTTCTCAAAAGATGAGATTATGAGGATTACTGATGATCCGCTCAACCATCCAAATGCACCTGATGATGCTCAAGTTGAGTTCAAGCCACACACTCCACACATCAAGTTTGTTGATGTGAATGATGCAAATAAGTTTTCAATGGTTATCTTTGTTGACATGGCTATAGAAAAAGAGAAAGGTTGTTGCAACAGGTAAAAAGCTTAGATTAAAATTCTTTTGAAATCATTGTTGATAGAAAAGTTAAATTGCATGCATGTTTATTTTTTGTTTCTATTTTTAATTTTAAAAATATTAAAAAAAATTCAAAAATATGTGTTTTCATTTTTAGTATTCATAAAAATAAAAATGTAAAAATTAAAAAAGTGGTACAAGTTGATTTGTACTTTGTAAAATTAAAGAAAATAAATTTTGACATATGGCCAAATTGAGCCAGAAGTCACACGATTTTCCATCTCCTCCCCAAAATAAGTCCATCAAGGTGTAGGTAGGATTTTCCTTTTTCTGTTTTTTGTTTTTTTTTTCATTTAAAAAAATTGCGATTTCTTTTTGAGAAAATTGTGAAAGTATTAACTTTGTACTAAGTGAAACTTTTAAACAATATGTCTCATAAGAAATCCACCAAAAATATTTCCCTGCTTTCAATACAACATATTGACATTGGATTTTGGGATTTGATTCAATAATTAGGATGATCATAATTCTGGAAAAATAAAAGTCGTGTTGATATGAGTGGATTGTTTCTATAATTTGCTAATTGAGTTGATTTGAGAATTTCTTGATTAAATCTTTTGTGAAAGAGTTTGACCTTGTGAGTCTTGAGCCTTAATGTAAAGGATGGACCATTACATGTGCCACTCCTATTTTTCTTGAGTGACTTGCTCATGTTTTGTTTATACTCAAATGTTTAGCTTGATTATTTTGTTTTGCATCTTAGGTGAATATGCATGATTTGATATGACTGAGGCATTTCTTATTTTTAGCTACTTGGCCACATAAGCCCACCTTGATATTAATCCATTGGTATCCCCTTTGAGCTTTAAGCATCTTTTTCTTGTTTTAAGCCCATTGCATAACCTTGAAAAGAAAAAGACCATATTCTACCTTAGGAAGAAAGAATGAGCTAATGAATTGTGTTCAGGAATGGTTGAGGAATAAAGTGTGTGGGAGAGTACCTCACCCACAAATTTATAAAAATGGCAAAAGGAAAAATTGTTGATGAAAAAGTGTTGAAATAATTGCTTTCTAGAAAAAAAAATAGAGAGAGCAACAAAGCAATAAACGAAAAAGAGTTGTTTTTGAAATTAAGCTCCACTATTCTTCCTACATTACTATTTCAAAAACCCAAAAATCCTAAAATTTTTTCTACCTTTGCCTTGGCCCCGTTATAACCCGTGAAAACTCCTCATGATTTTTGATTGCATATTTTCTGAAAGTTTGTGAATATTAGAGTCTTATTAAGTATTAGGAATGTTTACTTGCATGGGTATTTTGAGTGAAAACACAAGCCAAAACACTTGAGAGAATAGAACTTGAGTGCTTTCTTTCATAATTGATTGTCTTGTGAATTCAAAAGATTAACGCAAGTGTGAAAAATAGAACTTTTCCGTTTGTATATGCATGATAACTTGATTTCTAGAGTATTGATTTGTCTCCAGTATGTTCATTCCTTTGATCTAGTATTGATGTGAAATAAAATACCTCAGAACAAGTTTTGGAAAGCTCAATTTTGCCCAGAAGTCCAAAAGGATAAGTGTGTGGTTATGATGAGTGCGTATTTTTACCCTCATTTAGTGTTTAATTATGGGTATTTAATTGAACTTTTTTGTGCTTAAGGATTGATTTAATTAGGATTTGTGATTATTGGATTTATTGAGTACGTAAGTACAAAATGGCGTAAAAATTGATTTTAGTTGCATAAAATATTATTGGATATTCTAACGTTTGTTAATGCAGCTGGAATTTAATTTGTGTCATTAAAAGTTTGGATTTGAAATATTCAAAGTTACAAAATAAGTCCAAAATCAGAAAATTCTGGAAAAGAAATAGTCAGGAGCTAAATGCACCCCCAATTTTTATTTACAGACTCCTCCTGCAAGTGGACCACAAAAACCTGTTCTGCACCCCCAATTTTTACTAAGTTGCACCTCTGCTACCACTTAAACTCCATTCAACCAGATTATGCCATGTGGCAATCCCCACCTTCTAAACTTGTCCAACCACATGATGACACATGTCATCCTATCATTGCACAGTCAAAGGGTCAAATCTGGTCAAGCATTCAAAAGCTGGTCAAATAGTCAACTCTGGTCAAAGACTGGTTAAAGGAGAGTGGTTTAACTGCAAATATTGATATTTTTGGATTTTCCAACAAATTTGGACTATAGGATTAAAAATGGCTTATTGAGAAAATTAATGCAAATATTATTTGTTAATAATTTATTAGATATATTTAAATAATTAATTTATTTAATTATATAATAAATTATTAACCAAACTATATTTGTCAATTAGTTTAGATCTCTCCAAATATTTTTGAATATTTATCTTTATCTTTATTTTAAAATATATTTGAGAGGTTTTAACAACCGAAAAGCCCAGTCTAAGTCCTATATAAAGAAACCAAGGGAGAAGCAGAAGGAAAGAGGCTCGACACTTCGAAATTTAGGAACCCTTAGGGGGCCTATATTCTTTCTCTCCCCTTTCTTCTTCTATTTTTATTTTATTTTCTGTTTCATGGACTGCTAAACTTCTTGGGTTGATTCTGTTGTAATTTCATTATGGATTCTGAGGTTAGAATGAAATAATTTCTTTGTTCTTTTTATTATTGTTAAGGTTTTCATTCATATATGTCTTTTATCTTTGAATCACGTAAAAATTAATGATTTTAAATCTATATGCATGTTGATCATATGAGTCAAAGGATTTTTAAATCTAATTGAGACTTTACTTTGATTTTATTTAGAAACTTTCATGTGATTAAATGAGTTTTTACCAATAATTGAGACCTTACTTTGATTAAAGGTATTTACTCTAACAAAAATTAATTGAGACTTTACTTTGATTAATTAAGCTTTTTCTTTGGTGAGGAGATAAAAGAATAGACATGATTAGGCATAGTAAAATTTGAGACTGTACTTTGATTGAATTTACTGTGGATAATCTAAAAGTTCTCACATTTAATTGAGACTATACTTTAGTTAAAAGTGAGAATGCCAACAAATTAATTGAGACTTTACATTGATTAATTTGTAAATCTACAACAATAATTAATTGAGAAATAATCTTTAGATAACCGATGATGAATCTATTTTGAAAAATCAATGGAATCAATCTATTTTCTTTACTATTATTTTTATCTCTTCTTATCTTTTATATTTCTTTCTTGTTCATCTTAATCCTCCTATATTTTTATTATTTTATTTGACTCACTCTTTTGTATAGATTTTATAAGAACTAATTTGTTAAAAATCAATTCCGTGTTCGTTGGGAGACGACTTTGGGTTACTTTACCCTTTCTATTTTCTTGACTAATATCTTAGCAATACTGAAGTTGTTATAGTTTAGTAGTATTAATTTGATTGCGTCAACGACAGCGTTATCAATATTATTTCTCTCTTTTTTTGTCTTATTTTTGCATAGATCTCCCTTGCTCTTCGTCTCTACGCATCACCAACATCACCTGTAATAACATCTGCTCTCATGTAACAATCACACAATCATCGCCAATCACAAATAAAAAGGGTGAGTTTATAAAATAAAAATAACATATAATGTAACAGAATAAAAGCAATACACCCATCTAACTCATCCTAGTTAGTTCTTGGCTAATACCTTAATCCCTAAGGCATATAATGTGAAGTCTTGCCACTCTATACATGGTCCATTACCTATATTCCAAATTCCTAATTCGCTCTAGTCATGACTTAGGGTTTATCAAGCTTGCTATCACTTTCCAAGAATTTGTTCTAACTTAATGACATTAACACATCATCCAACACGTCTAATAACTCAATTTCTATACCTTCATATTAAAGCTTATTGCACTCACTTGCCATTTTAGTTTCCTTTATCTTTCAATCTTAGCTTAAAAATGTGATATTTTAAGTTGTTTTCAGAAGCTGCAGTATCGCCTGGCGGTATTTATTATTGCCCGACGCATCTTAAAGGATCTTTTTCCACTGTCACGTTCCTGCCCGGCGCTACCCTGCTGCCGCCAGGCTCTGGCAGGAAAATGCTGATTTTTCAGCACTGACCTTTGCTGCTTGTTTTGATCATAACTTTCTCTACAGGTCCAAATGAGTTGGTTCTTGTTGCGTTGGATTCTACACTCAAAGAGATTTAATTGAAGTGGTAGAAAGCAATTTTTTGAATTTTGTGCGAGATGCAGTTTACTCTGGAAGATGGCAGCTGTTACAAAGGAAAAAAAACCACCTCATGTTTTCGTTGAAAATTTGGTGCATTTAGTAAAGCCTTGAAGCAGACCCTTTCTTCACCTAATGGGCTTCTTCTCTGCAAATGGAATGGCCCAAAAAGGGAGCTGATCTAGGGTTGGCCATCATTGCCACATCAACAGACAAAATAGAAGAAAATGCTGTGAGGATTGGCAGCACACACACTCAGAAAAGCAGGATCGGCTTTTGCAGCTTTTGGCAGGATTTTGTTGGAAATTTGGAGAGGCAATTGGGGAGAGTAGAGGGGGCTGGAATCTGGAAAAAAAAGGGGGAATAGGGGAATACTCGAGTTTTTCTTTGGGGGTTCTATGGAATTTTCAATACAATAATTTTTGCACATTTCTATAGGACTGATATTTTGGGATTGTTTTATTTTTTTAAACAGCAGCAAGATTAGTGTTGTATCACAGATCACAGATTGCTCTTGCACTGAGAGCACTTGTGCAAGTCTATATGTCCAAGTACTATGATTCTTAACTTGACTACTAATGCATAATTAGAACCTTATTAATCTTGTTCTTAACAAGGTTTGAACCCACAACCACTCAATCACAAATCAAGTGCACAACCAATTCAACCAATCATGTTTCGTGATAATTCCTATAATTTTAGGATTACATTATCACTACTCACATTCAATCATTTCATTAAAATAATACACATATTAAAATAATATACAATTTAGTATACATATGACTCGAACCCAAGTCCTCTCAACACAATCAAGTACTCTCAACCATTTGAGCTAGTACTTTTCCACATCACAACAAATTGCATTGAATGTGGTAAAGGCTCCTACTACCCGTATTTATTAAATAATTATTTATTTAATTATTTAAATTTCTCGGGTCTCACATAATACAGAAAAAAAGGTTTAAGGTAGAAAGATGATGGAAAAAGGAATGAGTTTGAGCAATTTCATGTACATATATTAGAGCAATGCTTCAAAAATACGTCACTTTTTCATAAAAAAATAAAAATTATCCATTTATTCAACTAACTAATTTGACTAAAGAATACTTTATTTTCTCCTCTCATTTTTATTTTTTTCATTTTTCACAAGAAAGACTCCATTAATATATTAATATACTAATTTGAATTTATTGTAGTGTAACTTTTTTTTTGTTTTTTTAAAGATTTTATGTTGATGCATGTTATGCGTTAGGAAATAGAATTTGGAAAATTAGTTGTATGCATGTGTATGACAACATATGGATGCATGTTATATACGCTATGCAAGATGACATGAAAAAGCAATCAAAGGATACATGTATTATGTAATGTGACCTGAATGCAAAATGAATTTATGTTATGTGACTCATGAAAGCTAGATGCATGAAGGAAGACATAATGTGGATGTAATGCATGCTAATGCATCTAGAGGCATGTATTCACATTATATATTGATGGAAATGTGACGCAATTGGAAATTAACTAAATGTTTTATAAAAAATGAAAAGTTTAAAAGAAAGATAAGGAGATGATGCACGCTCCCTTTGTGTCCTATAAGGTATAAGAAAACCTAATTTTTGGTATATGGGCTTTTATATGATAACTACATGGATAGCTCTAAATAATATCACAGACCTCTAGAGTTGAGCTCCACCTCAAAACATAATCCTGATATGTGGTATGTCAAGAAGAAACAAACTCTATATGAGGTTTTCACAATAGCCAAATAGATATGAGATCTAACATGACAATTGTTGAACCTCCACTCCTTAAAGCTCACTCAGGATCAGGTATAGGTCTGTGTAGTATGTATGAAGGAAGCAACCTAAGGCTAACCAAACCCACACCTGCAAAACAACCATAAAGTTTGTAAACAGATATAACAATTGTCATCTACCCTAGGGTTCAAAGTTTTCACAATATAATCAACTAGGAAATCAAAGCATATATAAATGCAATCAAGAGAAACAAAGGTAAGTACAAAAAGGAAAACTAAAACAAAGGGGAAAACAAATATGAAAAAACAACATATATTCTTCACACTTAACTAATATGGTCGACTCTCAAACAAATCCCTAGTGGAGTCGTTACCTGTCGCAATAAAAATCCTGATGGGACGGCGAAAATAATTTAAAGATATAGAGGAGCTACCATCGTAGTTTATCTTAGAAAACTATAGAAAAACCTTAAAAAAATAGTCCTTGAAAGCAAATTTGGAATCAAAAGTCGGTTACATGTAAATAAGGTATTAGAACCCCATAATATTTGTCTTAAGACGATTCTCCTTAATTAAGTGAACAAAATAAAAGTAATTTTTTAAGATATTTGTGCCTCCAAAAAGTAAAACAAAACCATGCATATATAAAATAACAAAGAAAAATAAATAAATTTATTTAGGCCTAACAAGGATTGATCATGCTCTTACACATTGTTATTCACAATGGGAAATTAGGATTACGTAGTTCTTTTAAAAAAAATCTATTGGAAAAATGATTTTGAAATTTCTTGATTTTTTTTGAAAGTGAACCTAACAAAGAATAGTCTCGCTCCTATGCATTTCCATTCACAATGAAAAATCAGGGATCACTTGGTTCTTAAAAAACCATTTGAGAAAATGTTGATTTTTTATTTTTTAAAATTTTATATTGTTTTGATATTTTTTGAATTATTTGAAAATAATTACGACTAAACAGAAACCATAAGAAATGAGGAAAAATCTTTTTTATGATTTTTAAAACAAGATATTTACAAATAGTAAAAATAATGTTCCTATAGGAAAATTCCAAAGTAAGGAGAAACACAAATGCATACAATATTCCAAAATACACACACACACACACACACACACACACACATATATA
>Ga0214543_1012493_pt1 | contig 11265 bp, 8 predicted proteins | sample CNSS2metaG_FD_160094 | JGI IMG/M metagenome (GOLD analysis project Ga0214543, IMG submission 160094) | Root nodule microbial communities from cowpea collected in UCLA plant growth center, Los Angeles, California, USA - CNSS2 | ecosystem: Host-associated > Plants > Roots > Nodule | place: USA...
ATTCCAAATATATATATATATATATATATATATATATATATATATATATATATATAATCTTTTTTTAAAACACAATCGGGTTAGCAAGTTTAGCTAAATAATCTAACAAAGTAAATAGCTGTCTAATATTTTTTGTGATTGGTGAGAACTATCAGATTCAACTTATTTTTCAAACATTGCAGCAGGTATGAAGCATTGAAATTAAATTTTTTTTTAAACAAATTGATTTGATATTAATTTTCTTATTTAATTATGAGTGCGTTACAAATTAGATTCATAAATCAAATTAAAATAAGGGTTAATACGTTTTTAGTTCCTGAACTTTGATCCAAAATTGGAATTCGTCCATGAAACTTCAATCTATTTTAGTCCCTAAACTTTAAAAATTAATGAATATAGTCATTTTAACTCAATTAAGTTAACTTTTTTTGAGATGTTGAACATATTTCTCAGTAGATATTGAACCAGGAATGTGTCAAACAATGTAAAAAACTCTAATACTAACATGAAAATCGTTCTACACGTCAAAAAAAATTAACATAATTGGGTTAAAATGACTATATTCATTCATTTCTAAAGTTTAGGGACTAAAATGTATCGAAGTTTCAGACAGGGACGAATTCCAATTTTAGGTCAAAGTTCAGGGACTAAAAACATACTTAACCCTTAAAATAAATAGTATAACATTACTTCATCCAAAAGTTACACCAGTATTTAGTTAACAATGGCATGAGATTGATTATCATAAATCAGTCTGTGCAGGTGTCTTTGTTTAACTTCATGTGTTGTTATTATTGGAATGAATTCTTGCATAGCTTTTTAGTTTTTTTAAAGGTACAAACTTCACTTCTATTTATATGAGAGCCATTTATGTTTTGGAGTATGGTTGGAAGAAAGATTTTCAAAAGTTTTGATCGAAGAATTGAAAAAATATCAAGCAATTGGTTGCTTCGTTCACGGAAGTTATCAAAGATTTTCTCTGGATATCTTGCCCCATCGTTTTGCTTTGAACGTTGCATATTTCTTTTCCACAAGTCATGTGAAATATATATATATATATATATATATATATATATATATATATATATATATATATATATATATATATATATATATATATTATGATTGTCTTATGTTCTTAAAGATAATGTTAAGAAGCAGTTTCTTTCTTAAATTTTTTTATATTAGTCTCTGTTGAGCATTAAACGTACTATTTTATTATTTTAAAAATATTTTAATGTATTTTAAAATTTTAAAATTAATGAATATTAATTTATTTTAAAGAGACAATAAAGGAACAACAGAAAAAAATTAATAAAAAATTGAAATATCATACGGCTTTCTCTAGTTCACAATTTATCGATATATACATATACTTATTTTTTGGGTTCAATTTTGGTTTGTATTTTTGAAATTTTGTTCTAACCCTTAAATCTCAAAAACCATATCCTTTTGTAAGAAGACTACACAACCTCACAATTTAATTTCACTGTCAGAGAGATTTTCTAAAACAAGTGACGGGTATATAAATTCAGCATTTCTATATCATAAGAGTTACCAGTTTTTAATATGATTTCCTTTCAAATTAAAATTGACACGAAAAATCTCAAGTTAATAACATGAAAATGGGTTGGCGATCGCATTCAGCTTGATTCGCGGGTCAACCCGGCTGAGACTTCAACATGACACTGTTCCACTACTCACTCTTCCTATGTACAGTAACTTGGATTTTCTATAAACTACACTCAACAAAAATATCATTTGAACTACTTTAGAAATTAAAAGCTTTTAAGTGAAATTAAATTACTAAATTTATGGCTTTGGAATTGAAGAGACGTGGAGACAGATACGAGACAGTGAAGTAAGGCCACAGGAAAAAAAAAAAAAAAAAAAAGAAAAAAAAAAAAAAAAAAAACAGGAACATGTGAAATAAATAGTGGAGCCCTTAACCAAAGGCTCTTGCACCAAGCACATGATCCAATCTGCCCCACCTTATCACTTTCTTCACCAATAAATAAATTAATAACGTATATACGTATGTACAACTGTAAACGTAGAGACAGAGTTATTATTATTAGACAAGAACACCAACGTAGACACAACGGGCCCATATAGACATATTCCATTATTTCTCGTCCCTCAGTTCCAACTATTTTTCTCATATATATATAAAATACACAATACATATACAAGAAAATTATTTCTAAAAAATGGTACCGACACATTATACATAACAACAACTTGCCTCCTATATTAATTAGACAACCCCTTACTCCACAAATTAATTAATTAATTAGCATCAATGCTTCCCATGGATACCATACCAATCACAGCACATTGTTGTGGAACATGGAGTTAATGTACACATTCATCTCTAGCTTCTGTTCCTGCACTTTTCCACTGCTCTCGGTGCTGTCAATTCAAGAATTAATTAATTATGAAAAGATAAGATAAGATTTTCTGTGGTTGTTTTCAAACTTGACTAATAAGATAACTCACCTAGCCCGATTGCCTCAGATCCTTTCATAATACGCAGGCGCTTGCAGGATTCCACGAACATTCTGTGAGATTAATAATGTTTGGTTAGACATATACACAGAGACAGAGACACCGAAACAACAACGTAGTCATGTCCACATGAATTCACAGAGACAGAAACATGGTAAATAAGATAAAGACTCACTCCCAGGGTACATCACCGACGAGCATCCAGTCTCCATCTTTGTCTTCGTAGGTGGGTACGTAATCAGAGCCGTTGAGAAAATCAATCAATTTGGTCTCGTTCATGAAGTCTTTCATGCCTTGGGATCCACACTTGTCAATGGTGAATGAACTGAACATTTTTGCAAGGGAATCCGACAGCTCTTGGTAGCTCTTGTACACCTTCAGATCTACCTTACGAAGATAGGGAGCACCGTCCATGCTCACCTTAACAAAAGCTGCTCCTATGTTTATGTTCCCACTGTTGCTGCTGCTACCTTTTACCCCCTCTTTGATGTTGTTACTGTTACTGTTACTGTTACTACCCTTTTGAACATTGTTGTTAACGATGTTCTTTCTGAATGACCTCACAGGAGGCCAACCCACCACTTGTGCCCTGTAACGAAAATTCACCAGAGTTAAACTGTATCATAAGAATAGCTGCATAATTTGACGGTCAAGGCACGGAAACAATTGTTAAGAGCCGTGTGGTTTGAAACTTTGAGTTTAATAATATAATAATTGGTTGTGTTGGGCACATGCTTTTGGAATTAACATTAATGTTAGGCGATGGGACAGGTGCGTGGACTATCCTTTTCCTTTTTGGCCTTTGCTGGTTTGAGTGAGAAATTGTTGGGTGGTTGAGAAAAGGTAAGATTCCATGTGTCCTGTCTTTTTCCTCTGTCTACCCGACAACGAACCATGCCATCCGCAAAAGCAATCCACCCAAAACCTCCTCCTCCATCACCCCTTACTTTTTCTTGCTTAACATCTCCACGACACTTTCCCTTTCCTCACTAACCTAATTAATTGCATCTTCACTTTCTCACTTTCCACCTTTCATTCCAAGAACCAAAAACCAATCTCCAAACCCTAATTGCTAATTCAATATAACCTAATTTCTCATTATACATGTGTTAAACCAAAAATATCATATCATATCCTCCATTAATCTTCCTTGGAAAATTCTAAACAAGACATTAAGTTACGTAACACAATCACCTCTATTCTCTATCTCGGATTAACTCAACACAATTTCCATCTCAGAGTTAGGCAATAACACGACCTTTTCATTATCTGTCTTACCAGTATTAATAACCACAGTACCAAACGAAATACCTTTTGTATTATTATTTTCCACATGCATTAATTAAGCACAAGCATACAATAATCAAATCAGTAACAAAAAGGAATAAAAAAACTGTTATGTAGCGCGAGAAATCATTCCCAGTAGTAGCATGCAGTAAAAAAATATATAAAACTGTGATTCAATTCAGTTCGGTTCATGTTATTCCAGACCATACAATAATTTTTCATGATTCGAATCAGAGATTGAAGAGGAAGGAGGAGAAACTAACTTTGCAGGTGGCTTTGCTGGGTCCTTGACAGGAGGAGGAGAAGGTGTAGTGATGTTAGCAGCAGCAGCAGCGGAAGCGTTGTTCTCTTTGGCGATTTCAGAAGAGGAAGAGGCGGAGACATTGTTTGAGGTTGAGGAAAGGTTAAGCTTCAAATCCACGCTACCGCTGGTTGTATCGGAAAACCCTCTCTTTCCGGTAAAGGAGCCGCCGGAAGTGTTTCTGATGAGCGTGGACTCGCCGTCGTTTGCACTCAGCGGCAACCCGAGTCGCAACTCGGTTTCTTCGAAATCGATCATCTTGTACTTGTCACGCTCTGCCTCCATAGCACTAGTCATCATTTAACTACTTAATTAAGTAATTAATTAATTAATTCGGATTAACCACGACACGAACAGGTTCGGAGTTCAGAGTTAGTTGGTGTTGGAACAGAGTGCGTTTGATTGGGTGCAGAAACCTAAATACTATGTTTGATGTGTGGGGAGAAGAATTGAATTGAAAGAAAGAGGGAGTGTCTGGAATAAGGTTTTGGTGATATATGATGAGAGTGTGGTGTGTTGCAGGGACATCGGGCGGTGGATATGATCCCACGTGTGAGAGATTCTGATGGTTGGATTTTGCGCTGGTTGTCGGGTGGTGACGTCATGGATGATGTCATAAAAATGGGAATAATTGAGTTTGGTTATACCCTCCTTTCATTTGTTTACAAGGCTCCACAGACACACACACCAATTATTAATCCCAGTTTGCTGAACATGGTAAAGCAGAAAAATATGTGCTGAACACAATCATTCATCATTGTCCTTTTGATCAGTAATATGTTTTTAAACTCTATGTAAGTAAAAGAAGAAAAACATAATGTGGATAATTGTGTTATCCTATCGTTTTTAAACATAATGTTGTATTTTTAATCTTAATAAAAACACTGGTTTTTGTTTCTAGTAAAGTTCGGCAAAAACGATAGCTTTTGTTTACTTTTCAAATTTAAAAAAAAATGCAGAGAATGTGAGAAATATATATATATATATATATATATATATATAAAAGCAAATTAATGCATTACAGATTTTTTACTTTTACATTTAAAATAACCGATGATCTTACCATCATTTATATAACAATTCTTAATGGTGATGCCCAATGTTGTATTCTGAAAGGTCTATAAATCTTATAAATCTTAGTTTGGAATAATATGTAATATTGTATTATACTTAGGCAAATCTAAACAATTATCCGGTCTTTATCGTTTATGTTTAGTTTTATTATAAAAAAATAGACGGATGGTTAACTGAACAAGAAATCACACATAATGACTCAGACCACCTATTACACAGAATAACGAATAATGAAGAGTCGCTAATTTCAAACTTAAGAAATTACAGCGAGGCCTCCAATATCAAACTCATTGACATAGGGCTTGGACTTGGCCTAGACTCATTCAGAGCCTGAACTTTAGCCCAAAATAATAAAAAGGGCTCAGCCCATAACAAGGAAAGAATATAATTAATGACTCTATAAATACACGTGGATCCTAAGAATGTACGTTTTCATCAATTCACTAATATGAAATTTGACTTTTGAGAGTCTTTGCTGATTTGATTGTGGAAGTCTTTTTTGCAGGTAACCCCTTAAGGGCCCAAACCGCCAACATTAGGAGAAGACACATTCAAGCCAAGGAATAACCAGTCTAAGAAGTCAGTGATTAAGGTAAGATATGATCTGTGTTCCCTGAGATATTGTTTCTGTAGAAACAAATATAAGTATGGATATATTTAACTAGTCCAAATAAATTGGAGATGATGAAAAATATAATGTAATAAAAATATATAATATTTTTTAAACTTTTTTTTATAATTATACCTAGTTTTTGCATTCTTTATTGTTTTAGTAAATAGAGATGATGACTTTCTTAATAACATTTGGTGTTTTTTTGTCTTTTTCTTATCATTATTTTATCCTTTTAAAGTGAGTATCATTTTTGGTTTTATAATTTTTAATCTTTATACTAAAATTAATATTTAAGTCCTTAATTTTTGTCTCGAATTTTTGTAGTTTATTTTGTCCTAGTTAATCATATTATTAGAATTAAATATATTATTCAGTATATTTGTTTCAGATACATATTTATTCATGTTTAATTATGATATAATTTTTTTATATTTATATAAAACATATGTGTTCCATTTTTCTTTTGTTAATATCTGCACAGTTCTATTTATATTTTTAGTTAGTCTTATGTAATAAGTTTTATTCAGAATAGGTAAAAATCTTTCCTATCTTCACATATTTTTCTATTTAAGTGCTAAAACTTATTTTAAGATAATTTGAAATCCTATCTATCATTACATAACATCCAAGTCTTTGAACGACAATACAATACTTGTATTAAAATAGGGTAGAATCGTATTTATGATTATAGAATCCCAAATCTCTAAGCAACAATTTATTTTAGATTGGCTACAATCCTACATATCACTGCATTTTATAAACATTATATGAAGAATCATATTATAAATATGATTGAGCCTTTTTTATGTGTGTTTAACCAATATTTAACACTTAATCATTTTACTAGTATTAAATTATAAAATTATGGATTTTTATTCTTGGATTTGGGATTGGGAAACTATATATCGTCATAGGAATGATTTCGATGCCTTAGAAAGTATTTTATGCATTTAATATCATAGGAATTATATATGGATGTTAACGAGATGATTAAGGTCCAAACATTATGTTCATATATTATTAAGAATTATACTAGGTATTATGTGAACACTCGAATATTTTTTTTAATATTTGCGGACATTTATGGATATTTGTGTGTATTTACAAAAAAAAAATCTAAAAATATTTAATAAAATATTTTAATCATAAATTTAAATAAAATATAATACATCATTATTATAAGTTTTAACTACAGTTCAAATAAACTCAAATTCATACAAGTCTAATTAAAATTACAAAAGTAAATATTGAATTAATTTAGCATAATTGAATTTTTCTAATTAGTGCTCGGCTACTATGATAAATTAGAGTTTAGCGGACACAAATATCCATAGATACGAATATTATGATACTCGTATTGAATTTTATCAACATACAAATATAAAAAATACGCGTATCCGTTATCCATAAATATTCATTTATAATATTTATTTTCTACCCATTGTTATCTACAAATATATGTGGATACAAGTTTTGTTAACATTCCTATTATGGAGTCACTCAAAGTTGAGTTTGTACTCTTGTAAGAATTATAACTCAAGAGTAAGAAATAAATCTCTGAAAATAAAAACTATATAAAAGTATGACCATAACATCAAAACTATATTAATTAAGTAGATGAGTTAAAAATATATAAGAATAGTGAAGTCAAACAATAAACCATTAAAATGTAAAAAATTTAAGTAGAAGTTTACTTCTCCATAAACAAAAAACAAATTAAACAAGATATAAAAAATTTATAAATTTATTATTTTAAATTTTAGTGTTGAAAGTGGTGTCAATTTTTGTTCTATTTGGTTTAAATCTCATAAATATTGAATCTATAGTTTTTTTTTCTAATCAACAATGTTAACTGTTAACATTAATCAATTAGAAGTTAAATTCATAATCATTTGTGCATTTTCTTTTAAAACGATCAAATTAACCTTTTATCTCTTAAACGTTAGAAAAGTTAAACTCACAATATTTCTTATCTTTCTTTTTAACTTTATTATTAAATCAATCTTATATTTCCACAAAAAATTATCTTATAAATATTTCTTAAAAAATCTATCAATAATACAAAAACTGATATTTTCTCCTGATAAACTACTAAGATGAGTATATACACATAAAGAATCCTAACTATGAACATTTTTTTTAGTAAAAGTAACACTATAAGTAAATATCTTAATTGAAATATTAGTGTCGGTTCGAGTTCTATACTATGTAAGTTTGATAAGGTATTATTAACATTGAATCTCTTTTGTAAATTCTCTCTTAAAACATCTATCAAGAAGACATACTAAATGTTGTAATGTAGGTATGAGAAATAATCCAGATAAAATTGAAGTGGAAAGTCATGAAAATGGTGCGAATTTTGTTTGTAATGGAAGATTGTGCAGAAGAAAAAAGAGTGAGAGAGAGAGATAAGTGTTAACTAAATATAATATATATATTGTGATGTTTGTTTGGCATTAAATCTTTTTCAATCTTTTTATCATACTTATCCTTTCTCCACTTTGCGTGGCCGCCATCTAAAGCGGTCCCCTACGGAGGGTCCAACCACTGTTCTTCTCCAAAAGCTTCACTGTTCTCAGCCATGCCTCCAAACATTCATTATTTTAATTCGAATTTTGTGTAAGAGAACTTTAAGCCTAATTCAATCTAACATATTTTTTACATTGAAGTATATTTATTTTGTGGATAAAATAAAATGTTTAAAAATTTTTATTAGAATAGACTCTAACTTGATTCTGATACCATATTAGAAATGAATTTTAAGTCTAATTCAATCCTACAAATTTATAAAATAAAATTTACACCTTACTTGTATATTATAAAATGATCTTACTGATCGACACGATACTTTCTAACGTGATTTCAATAATAACTACTCTTCACCTTCAACAAACTCTTTACTTTTCATTTCAATCCAATACTGTAATAACTTCAAAAAGTTCGTGCCCACTTCTCATAGTGCGTCTTTATCTATATCTCATTTCTCTGCATAATTATTCATTCATGCCCAGATGATAATTAATTAGGTCAAATCCACTTTATCTTTCTAAGACCCAAAGATCCTTTTTTTAATCTATGGGTCGGATTTGAACTGCATAAACTTTAGTTAAGTTGCAGAAAAAAATTCATGAGCTTTACCCTATCAAACATAGTGTAAGAAACAGATAATTGATAAGACTTGAGTTGCAGCTGACAGTGACCGGTGACAAGACATGGTTCACAAGTTCAGAATTGGAACCAGAGCATACCTTGCTGTCCAACGTTCTTCATATTAATAAACATTTTCGATAACCTATTTTTGTTCGATAAAACCTACATATTAATTGATCATGTTTCAAGAATTTTCATTTTCAGGATGGTAGATCTGAAAGGTTTGGGGTCGTAACACAACACAGTGCTCTCACTGTGATGTTGTTTTCGTTCCTTTTCTTGTTTGTCTTTTTTTCTCTTGCATGCATTTGGAAAAGTTAACCTAAAAAAGGTGAAAACACCTATTTTTTTGAAAATGACAAATTATGAAAAGCGTCGATTTGCCTAAAATCTTCGGACATGGTCGTATCGTATGTTGTTTTACTCGTAAAGGTTTGTAAAATGTCTGTGTTACTCCAGCTGGGTGTAGCTACAGAGGGCCATGGTCTTTAAATGCTGCAAATTACCAAATCCAATGCAAATGCATGCACTGCACCAAACGAAACCCTAAGGGGCCAATCGAGTTAATGTGAGGGTGGAAAAGTGAAGGTGTGTGAAGAAGAGCAACAAAGAACAAGAAAACAAGAAGAACGTAGAAAATGACATGAACGACGATGATGATGATGATGGTGCAGTTACTAGGAGCGGAAGCAGGTACGAGAGAGAGGCCCAAACCCAATGGGCATTCAAGCCCCCTCGTGTGTCCATTGCATGGGCCCATCTACTACATTCCTAACTGTCTCCTCAACATCCCAGGGCCCACACCGCTGCATTCAATTCAATTTTAAAACACTTTTATGCCACCACACGTGTGCCATTTATGATCTGATGTTGATTTTGTTTTTGGTATTTTGCTCCTCTCTTTTCCTTTTTATTTTGCTTTCTTCTGATTGATTTCTTTATCCACGTTCCAACTAATGTATTCAAATTTCTCCATTTTCATTTTCTTTTTTTAATGCATTTAATATCAACTTGACGTATAATTATTAAGTCAAACAAAATATATGCAATAAAATCGTACCATAACTACACTTCGAAAGTACAATAATGTTTTTTTTTTTACTTTTTCTTTCTATTATCTTCTACAAATAAACAAAAATATATTGAAAACATAAAACACATTTACTATTTAGTGTATAAAAGAATGGAACAATGTTTTGAATATATTTAAAATTATGCTTACATAATATGGATGAACATTCTTAAAATTGAGCATATTTTACCGATTTAAGCAACTAATATCAGTTGCTAATATATAAATTAATTTGATGCTCTATTTTTTTTATGTCCTCGTAGATGTGATTCAAATTGTATATCATTTTCTAGTTTAAATATTGAGATAATGATTATGTTCCTAATGTTCAATTCTATTATGAAAAAAATAACATTGTGAGTTCATGACAAAATGAATGACATTAGCTTTTATGTTAATAATGGTATCATTGTGTCACAAATATATTTGACAAGGTTGTGAAAAAATTGATATGTTAAAATATTTAATAGTTTCACATACTTTAAAGATAATGTAAATATACCTTTTATTTAATAGTTTCAAATTTTAAAGTGAATAAAATCTCATACATAATATTAACTTTAGCGATCAAAAAACTTAATGTTTTATTTAAAAAATAAAGACACAAAAAACAGTTACTAAATAAACAAAAACATTTATTAAAACAGCTGAAAAAATGCAAAATATGTTATTTAAAAGGTTAAAAACTTTCAAAAAGAGGCTTCCTAGCGTGATTTAAAAAGAAATACAATGAACCTAAAATCATGCTTCAACACAAAAAATCATATTAAAAAAAATGAAACTGGGGCACAATTTAAAAATAAATCAAATTGTGCTTCTAGACACTATTTATCTAAGAAAAAAATGTTTAACTATACGATTAGAGTTTGGAAAAGTTCGTTAAAGTTAAAGTCATGTCTGAAAACATTACTTTTAGTCATACTTCTAAATACAATTTATCTATATCAATGAATTATTTAAAATTTACCAACTTCACTAAAATCACACAAAATTTACAGCATTTCAATATATTCCTCGTATATTTTCCTCTCAAACTATCATTTAGAAAATTATGAGTACAAACTATTTATATAAGTATGCAATGTTTTATAATTGTTAACATTTGTTGTGTGTCTTTTAAACTTAATTGAAATACTGTGGTGTATTTAGTCGTACATTTGCGTGTATTTAGATAATGAACACCTGGTATTTTACTTTCATTTTTGGTATTACAAATCTATATAAAAAGTAAAAACGATATATATATATATATATATATAT
>Ga0214543_1012494_pt1 | contig 11264 bp, 11 predicted proteins | sample CNSS2metaG_FD_160094 | JGI IMG/M metagenome (GOLD analysis project Ga0214543, IMG submission 160094) | Root nodule microbial communities from cowpea collected in UCLA plant growth center, Los Angeles, California, USA - CNSS2 | ecosystem: Host-associated > Plants > Roots > Nodule | place: USA...
ATCTTAAACACTTTATCTGCAATTTTTGAGATATCTGATGTATCCAATGAATAAAGAAACACGGTCCCTTTAGGACTATTCACTAGAAAGTTACAAATTGAACGTCTTTTCTTATCAGTCCACCCATTAGACATGATTGTGCAACCGATTCTTTTCCACTCCTCCTTAAACTCTTCAAGGATTACATCGGTTTTTTGCACTGCTTGTTTCAAAAAAAATTTCTCTAATATCATGATATGATGGAGGTTTGTAGCCAACTCCATATCTTCCAATCATTTCACACATTTTTGCAAAAGTAGGATTTCTAATAACATTGAATGGAATAGCACTTGTGTAAAAAAATTCAGCCACTTGAGCATCAACTTTTTCTTTATCCCCTTTCTTATACTGCTGATTTAAAGTAGATTGAACACCTTGACTGGATTTTTCCATTCCTTTATTTTTGAACATCATACTACTACTACTTTGATTGGTATCCACCTCTTCAATATGCTCATCATCAAACTCATCAATTGTATTTCGTCTTCTTTTCTTTTTTGAAACATCCTTAGCCTCTGCCTCAACTTTTATCATTACAACTTTCACTTCTTCAGGAACTAAGGCACATGGTTTAGAATCATATCTAATGCCAGCAATATGATGCTTAAATCTGAAAATTCCTCCATTGAATGTTTTTGAGCAATAGTTGCATTTCACTTTTTTTCCATTGCCCAAAACATCTGTTCCATGTTTCCATCCAATGTCAGTACGGTTTCCTGAAGCATTCTTACTTCTAGGTCTAGGAGGTCTAGCATTGGGCTCACAAGAATTTGAAGTTGTCCCACTTCTAGACATTGCAAAACAGCAATCAACTAGAAATAAAATTATTTGTCTTTTTAGAAAACCAGAAATAAAAAAATATTAAATAAAAAATAAACATATAAACATACATAATAATAATAATAATTAAGAAACTAAGAAACAATAAATAAAAAGAATAAATTATATATAAAAAAAATAAAGACTCTTTCAACGGTACTGTGCGACCCATTTCAATATGATGATTCAAGACCCATTTCAATTTTAACACTTTTAAAATAACCACTGTGACCCATTTCTTCAAATCAAATTATAAAATGCGAACTGTGAAATCAGAAAAAACCCATTTGTGAAGACCCATTTGCTTACCACTCAACTATGGGACACAAAGATCAGAGAAAAGAAATGCAAAATGAGATGTCACGAAGCTGGTCGGAGGTCGCGAGGCTGCAATGAGAGGTCCCAAGGCTGGTCGGAGGTCGCAAGGCTGCAATCGGAGGTCGCGAGGTTGCGAAAATGTCGACGCTTTCACCTTCGATTCTCGTCGAGGCTGCTTCGATCTTTGCTTCTTTTTCGATTAGGGTTTGTGGGGTCTGCTATTTGGGCTTCAATCACTGATTTCAGACGAGTCTTCAATTTTTGATGTTGGGGCTTTTGTTTGAGTTTAAAATCTGCATAGGAACAACATATTTTCATGTCGTTTTGTCCCCCATTACAAACTCGGTGACTCGTTTCGAACTCGTGATTCTGTTATGAGTCAACCGAGTTTATTCCGAGTCCACTCTGAGTTTGAAAAAAACGAGTTTACGAGCGAGTGAACTCGTGAACAATGCACTGACTCGCAGACTCGTACGGGTTTACGAGTCAACCCGTGAGTTCGATAACCATGGTTGGGAGTACAACAGAAAAAAATTATAAGCCTATAAATTGTATTGCTGATGGCATGAATAAACACAATGAAAAGTGAATAAGTTTTCCATCCAAGAGCCTTTTTCTCCTAACAAAGTGGTATCAAGAGCTAGGTAGATAGCCAGGGAGCTAGAGAAAGCTAGGTTATTCTTGAGTGTTAGAGAGAGTCAGTTGCCCGAGTGTCTGAGTGAAACAAATAGTAAGAGAGAGTGATGGCCAACAATATGTCCTTACCCCAGTTGACACAAAAAGCCAACTATGATAAGTGGAGCATGTAGATGAAGGCCTACCTCGGATCCCGACGTACAGGATGTAGTTGAAAGTGGCTTCGAAGAGCTAGAGGATTTTGATGAACAAACAGTCGCCCAGATTGCTACGTTGAGAAAAACACGAGTCAAAGATAGGAAAGCTATGTATGCATTATACCAAGCTGTGGACGATGTAGGCCTTGAGAAGTTAGCAAATGCTAAGACTTCAAAAGAGGCGTGACAGATCTTGGAGAAAACATATAAGGGGGATGACTATGTGAAACAGGTTCGTCTTCAAGCTCTCAAAAGAGAGTTTGAGAGGTTGTTGATGAAGGAGAATGAAGGGGTAACCGAGTTCATATCTTGGGTGGAGACTGTGGCAAACCAACTCGGCAAGAATGGGGAGCCGTTGCCTGCAAACCGAGTTGTGGAGAAAATTTTGAGGTCATTGACAATTGACTTTGACAACATTGTGTGTGCCATAAAGGAATCCAAAGACCTCTCAAAACTCATGGTGGAAGAGCTTGCTAGGTCCTTTGAAGCATATGAACAAAGAAGAATAAAGACGAAGGAAGACTACTTTGGCCAAGCACTCCAAGCAAAGACAAATTTCCAGGAGAAAAAGGTGTTTTATACTTAGAACACTCAAAGCAGACGAAAAGGCCGGGGAGGTAGAGGAAACGGTTGAAATGGCCGAGGTCGAGGCAGACAGGAAGTAGAGAGAGAACGTACAAGCAACCAAAATTGACGCGGTTCGTGGAGAGGAAGAAGTGTAAAAGAGTGTCGATCTGAAAGTAAGAAGGAAGTGACGACAGATTTTCTCACATAAGATGTTGAAGAGAAATGGGGTTGTTGATGATGTCAATAGTCGAGAATATGCAATTGAACGACTCGACAGAACAACAAAAAAAGTTCAACCAACTCAGTGTGGTACCTTGACACAGGTGCAAGCAACCACATGTGCGGAGATGAGCACTTCTTCAAAGACTTAGCTAAAGTAGAAGCTGGAGATGTGTCTTTTGGAGATGATTTAAAGGTTGCGGTACAAGGTCGAGGAACAATCTGGTACTTGCAAAAGGATGGTCGAGTTGGGGAAATTCGAGACGTGTACTATGTACCTAATCTCAAAAGTAACATTTTGAGCATGGGAAAGTTGATGGAAAATGGTTACTTGGTTTTAATGAAAGATCGAGTACTAGACTTGAAGGACAAACTTGGACATTTGATTCCTCACATAGAGATGAAGAAAAACCGGATGTATAAGTTGGAATTAAAGATCATACAAGAGAAGTGTTTGAAACTTGATGTCCAGGATGAGACAATGATGTGGCGCTTCCGGTTTGGTCACTTACATTTTGATGGACTGATGGAATTGGTGAAAAAAGGTATGGTGCATGGATTGCCAAGCATGGAGTTCAAAAGTAAATTGTGTGAAGAATGTGTCCTCGGTAAACAGTCGAGGACTTCGTTTTCGAGAAATTCCAAGTACCAAGCAAAGAAACAACTCGGCCTAATTCATACTGACGTGTGTGGACCAATTACCCTTGAATCTTTCAGTGGTAAGAGATACTTTATTTCTTTTGTAGATGTTTTTTCACGAAAGACATGGGTATACTTCTTGAAGGAAAAGTTTGAGGTGTTCAAGGTGTTCAAGAAGTTTAGAGTGACGATGGAGAAGGAGACATACAAACACATTAAGGTTGTTCGGTATGATAGGGGAGACGAGTTCACATCAACAGAGTTCATGAATTGCCGTGAAGAGCACGATATAAGAAGATTTTTTATAACCCCATACTCACCACAACAGAATGGTGTAGTTGAGAGGAAAAATCGAATTATTCTTAATATGGTTTGATCCATGATGAAGAGTAAGAATATGCCAGAGTTTTGGGCAGAAACTGTACAATGTGCCATTTATATACAAAATAGGTGTCCACATGCAAGGTTGAATGAAAAGACACCACAAGAAGTATGGAGTGGACAAAAGCCGAGTGTGTCTCATCTCAAGATGTTTGGCAATGTAGCATATGCCCACGTACCAAGTCAATAAAGAACTAAACTCAAAGATAGGTGCAAGAAGTATGTGTTTATTGGGTATGATGAGATGACAAAAGCCTACAAATTGTTAGACCTAATAAACAAAAAAGTGATAGTAAGTCATGTTGTCCGAGTAGATGAAGCCAATAAGTGGAGTTGGAACAACTCAATTGAAGAGATGAGTGGAGATACTAGCTCGTCAATTGCTATACCACCGACTACAGAAAATTTGGAAATCACTGACGATGAAGATGAACCCCGACGACCCATAATACGAACCTTGCAAGAATTGTATGAGTCTACTGAACAGGTACATGTTTATCTTTTGACAGGTTCTGAAAACATAACCTTTGAGGAGGCGATGCAAGATAAGAAGTAGAGACTTGCAATGGATGAGGAGATCGATGCAATTGAGCACAATAACATGTGGGAGTTGTCCAATCCCCCAACAAGAGCTCGACCCATTGGTGTGAAATGGGTATACAAGAAGAGAATGAATGCTCAAGGTGAAATAGAGCGTTACAAAGTCTGACTTGTTGCTAAGGGCTATAAACAAAAGGAGTGAATTGACTATGCTGAGGTGTTTGCGCTAGTCACTAGAAGGGAGACAATTCGACTGCTAATTTCAATGGCAACTTAGCACAAATGGTCGATCTATTAGATGGATATGAAATCAGCGTTTCTGAATGGAATCCTGGAGGAAGAAGTTTATGTTGAACAACCACTAGGATACATGAGAAGAGGAGAAGAGAAGAAAGTACTACGATTGAAGAAAGCACTTTATGGATTGAAGCAAGCTCCTCGGGCATGGAATTACCGCATTGACAAGTACTTCAAGAATAAAGGATATGAGCAATGTCCATATGAACATGCTCTGTACATAAACAAAAGTAAAGGGGATGTAATGTTTGTTGCTCTTTATGTAGATGACCTTATATTCATGGGGAACAATGCTGAGATGATTCAAGAATTCAAGGACATAATGACAAAGGAGTTTGAGATGACAGACATGGGATTGATGGAGTACTTCCTTGGCTTGGAAGTCAAATAGGGTGAAAAAGGCATTTTTGTGTCCCAAGAAAGGTATGCCAAGGAGATCTTGAACAAGTTCAAGATGACAAACTGCAACCCGGTTTCGACCCCAATGGAACCAGGTGCCAAGTTGATGCCAACAAGTACCAAAGCTTGGTTGGAAGCCTTCGCTATCTGACGAGTACAAGGCCAGACTTACTACTAAGTGTTGGAATAGTAAGTCGGTATATGGAGGAGTCGAGCTACAATCATTGGAAGGTTTTGAAGCGAATACTAAGGTATATTCAGGGAACGATATCACTCGGACTATACTATACTAAGTCGGACAACTACCAACTAGTAGGGTACTCAGATAGTGATTAGTGCGGAGATGTAGACGACCGAAAAAGCACATCCGGGTATGTATTTTTCATGGGTCACACAACGTTCACTTGGCTTTCAAAGAAGCAACCCATAGTAACATTGTCAACATGTGAAGCCGAGTATGTTGCAACATCATGGTGTGTATGTCATGCGGTATGGCTTAAAAATCTTCTAAGCAAACTAGAGATGAAACAAGAAGAAGGTACTGTGATACGAGTGGACAACAAGTCAGCCATTGAGTTGGCAAAGAATCCAGTCAACCATGAAAGGAGCAAGCACATTGATGTTCGTTATCATTTCATCCGAGAATAGGTAAAGGAAGGTAATGTGGAGCTGGTGCACGTGGGAAGCCGAGATCAAGTTGCAGATTTGTTTACAAAGCCACTACCCACTGTGTTGTTCAATAACTGCAAGAAACTGATCAGGATGGAGGATAAAATAAACATTTAAGTTTACGAGGGAGTTTTGTTGGGTTTTTAATAAACTTAAATGTATTAGCCGTTGGGTGGTTAATGTACTAGCCGTTGGGTGGTTAATGTACTAGCCGTTGGATAGTTACTGCACTAACCGTTGGGTAGTTAATGTACTAGTCATTTATAGCCATCGGGAGTACAACGGACGAAAATTGTAAGCCTCTAAATTGTATTGTTGATGGCATGAATAAACACGTTACGAAAAGTGAATAAGTTTTCCATCCAAGAGCCTTTTTCTCCTAACACGAAAGTGGACTTTCAGAAGAGAAAAAGGGACTTCTAGAAGAGACAATGCAACCGAAAGTGGACATTTGAAAGAAGAGAAAAGTTATTGAAAACCATCACTGGAAGTTGACTTTTGTATGTTTAGAACACATACGCAAGTTGACTTCCAGAAGAGGAAAAACTATTGGAAGTGGACTTTCGGAAGAGGAAAAGATTCCGCATGTGGACTTCCAGAAGTGAAGTTTGGATGTTACAGAAGTGGAGTCTACAAAAAGTAGCTTCCAGATATCGACTTCCAGTGAATGGTGCTTTCAGAGGTCGACATTCAATGACTTTCGTTGAGGTTTGAGATTTCTAGATGTGTACTTCCGGTTGGTGTTAACGTTTGTAACTTCTGGATATGAACTTCCGGTGATGTTGGTTCTGGATGTGGACTTTCAATGATGTTGGTTCCAGAGGGGGACTTTGTTAATTTCGAATATGGACTTCTAGTATTTTTTATTATATTTTTGGTTTATCATTTAAAATTTGATTATTTTTATGATTTATGAAATATTCTATTTATATTTTTTATTTTAGTTGTTATGTTCATTTTTTTATTGTGTTTTAATTTGTAATTGTATTTAATTTTATTTTTAATATGTTTTTTTATAGATTTTAATTTTAATTTTTTAATTTATTTATTATAGATATGGTTAGAACAAGAGGAGCATTTGTATCTCGTTCTGAAAATTCTTCGCAAGCTGATGCTTCTAAGCAAGAGCCGAGACGTAGACCTACGATGCCCTCTTACAGGAGATGCAAGGATTGTCTTGGAGAACCTGGTCCATTAGGAACTGATGGAGAAGCTGGTTCATCATTAGCAACTCTTGTTGATATTCATGATGAGTAGGAGAATGTTATGCACCATGAGAAGGTTGTTTTGGAGGACGACGACCATGATTCAAGAGGATTTACCAGAGGACCTGAGAATACTTCTCTATTGACCAGCTATGTTGATCATGTCGCACATGCTATTTCGGATGGCCAGTTTAGTATAGTACTTTAATAATATTTTTGATGAAATTGGTGGATGAATATAACAAATTTATATAACATGTTTTACTAAGACCGAGTGGACATGAAGTTGGTGTCGCATGGCAAGAAATTAAAAAGATTTGGAGTGTGTCATGAGGCTGTTGAGCCATTTGTTCAAAATTCTGGTTTGATGCTACTATGTGATTCAATGCTGTAATTGATTTATCGAACCTCTCAACGATCATTTATAAGTGTATCTTGCATTGTATACTTGCCTTATCATTGTCACATTACACTCATTATTTTCTTTGAGAATGAGCATAATATTTCGAGTCTTGACTTGACTCTTAGACATATCAACGAGCAAGGAATGTTTAGTAGATTTTAACCTCCCAGCAAATGGCTGACCAGCTAAAGTCTAAGACAAATCATGGTTATGATATACGCACATTACCTTAAACACCCACCCATGTCCATTAGAAATTGGTTTGCCTCTTAGTTTAAATGGACAGTCGCATTTTCTTGTGTCGGACACACTAGGTTGAACATTAGATTTGTACTTCCTATACATACCACCACTTTCACATCCTAATAGTATATATACATTTTCCTCTTAGGTTGACCATTAGCTTTGTCAGATGTTATAATAACAACAAAAAAACCAAGATCAAAAGCTATTTCTCAAACCCACTAAATCAACTCATCTCGTGTGGGAAATATCTACTCAGTCGTAAAAATATTTGTATAGTTTTCCTCACACATCTAATTCATAAAAGAAGAGAAATCTTAGATGAAACTTGAATTAACTTGTGATTCCATGAAAGCTAAAAGGAAATCTTCCATTCTAGATAGTGGTGGACCTTCTAAGGTCCGCGGGGGGCCATGGCCACCCCAAGATTTTTTACTTCTTTTTTAAAATATTTTTAATTTTTTAAAATTTTAAAAATTGATTTTTAGTTTTTATAAAATATAATATTTAATATTAATAAATAATAAAATAAAAAATTAAACATGATAAAGTATAATAAAATTTATTGAGATATTTTTTTTGTTTTCTCTTATTTGAAGTTTTTTAGGTATTGTATTTTATTACTCTTGCATCTCTTAGTTCTTTCTTTTGTTTAAAATTAAACTAATATTTTGTATAAAAAAATAGAAAGTTAGACATAAATTCATTCTTTCGCACTCTTAGTTCTCATCAATTCTCTTCTAAGATAAAAAAAAGGTAATTTTCTCATGATAAGAAAATATTAGTTTGATATTTAGTTTTTTTTTCATCTTATGAGTTTTTTGTATATTTATTTTTTTATAAATACAAAAAGAAAAGTTAAAGGTACTATATGTTTTTTCATAACCATTTATTAAAAGTGACTTGATTATCATTTTTTTTTAGTAATTACTTGCATCTCTTCTTTGATTTTTTGTTTAAAAAAATAGAAAGTTAGACATAAATTCATTCTTTCGTACTCTTAGTTCTCATCAGTTCTCTTCTAAGATAAAAAAAAAGGTAATTTTCTCATGATAAGAAAATATTAGTTTGATATTTAGTTTTTTTTTTCATCTTATGAGTTTTTTGTATATTTATTTTTTTTATAAATATAAAAAGAAAAGTTATAGGTACTATATGTTTTTTCATAACCATTTATTAAAGGTGACTTGATTATCATATTTTTTTTTAGTAATTACATATCTCAATTTTTTATTGGATTTTGATAAATTATTTTTTAGTCTTAATTTTTTTTTTAAATAGTTATTATTGATAAGAAATAAAATAATAGATTCATTTGTTTTAAGTGATAAAAATGGAAGATACCCTTAAAGATGAAAACAATAAAAATTTTCTTCTTCACCTATTTTCAAGCATGATACTAGGAATTCAATTATTGAATTAAAGGACCATTTCTTAAGATTCAAAGAATTGTAAGTGGAAAAGTTCATATTAATTCTTTTAAATTATAGACGAAATGCTTTATATTAATTCTTTGGAACTTATTATAAGAAAAACGTTATCAAATATGAGAATATTATGGGAAAGAGATGAAGTTAGAAAAGCTTATTTAAAATGAGTTTCATATCAAATACAATTTCAAAACTATATTTTTTTTTAAGAAAAAATGTACAAGGATTTCATTACTAAATTATATATACTTTTGTTATATTAGTAATAATAATTAAATATATAAGATTTGAGTATATTATTTTGGCCCCTCCAAACTTTTTTATCAAGATCCGTCATTGATTCTAGATAACTTTCACCACCTATAACCTAACCTAACATCAATATTCAATACCGAGTTTTTTCAACAATAATAAATAAAAAATGAAAATAAAAATATTCTTGCAACAATAAAATAAATATAAAACATAAATAATTCATAAATCATAAACAAATATCAACTATAACAACATAAAAATTGAAGTATATTTCAAATTTTAACCAACATGTTTCAAATAACACGCATATCGACTTTAACCTTGTGATTGGATGAAGCATTTTAACAATTCTAAGAAATTGAAATGCATTACATTTGAAATTTTTGCAATTGAATTCCCTTCATTTTCTAAATAATCTGATTCGATGGAGTAATTAGAATGCCTTATATTTCAATTTCTTGTTTGAGTAAAATAATTGAATTTATCTTATGAGATAAAATTTTATTTTAATAATATTAATTTTAATATATAAATTTTGAAATTAAATTTAGTAAATATATCTGTCAACTTAAATTATTCAAATTCGGTCAAAATTTTGATCGAGCCGACTCGACCAACTTCAGCCAAATTTTGACCGGTGTAAACTTAGTCCAATTTGGTAAAATTTAGGTTGAAGCCGACTCAATCACATTCGGCCAAATTTCGACTGGTGCTAACTCGACCAAATTTTTCCAAATTTAGGTCGAGGTCAACTTGGTCAAATTTGAACGAATTTAAGACAGTGTCGTCTCCACCTAGCCCGTCTGGGTCATTGCACACTTTGTCCCGTCTGGGTCGTCCAGCCAATTGGACCCGTCTAGGTCGTCGACCCGGCCCGACTTGTCTAGTTCATCAGGCCCAAGCCCGTTTAGGACATTAGGCCCACTGACTCGTCTTGGTTGTCAGGCACACCAACTCGTCTTGGTTGTCGGGAACGCCAACTCGTCTTGGTTGTCCAGCATGTCAACTTGTCTTGGTTGTCGGCCCGCCGACCTGTTTGGGTTATCAGGCCCGTCCGACTTGTGTAGATCGTTGGGCCTGTTTGGCTCATCTACTCGGCTGGCCCATTTGAGTCATCGGGCCTGCCTGACCCACCTTGAGCGTCAGCCCATCCCACATGTCTATGTCATGGGTCTGTCTGGTCTGTCTGGATCGTCAATAGGGCCAGCCCACCCGTCTAGGTCATTTGGTTTGTCTGGGCCAAATTGACACCTCTAATCCGTAATAATGACGAATTCCACAAATCGTGGAATTTCAATTTCCTTCCTTTTTGAGTGAATTTCAAATTCTACTATTTTGGTGATTTGAAATACGTTGTTAAAATTCCTCAATTTCAATTTCCTTTCAATTTCCTCATCCAAACAAGTCATTTTACTTAAAAGATATTCAAATTCTTTAAATAAATGAATTACTCTCTTAAATTGACTCATCCAAACACATCATTAGAGTTCTTCTTTAACAGTTTCGGATCTCTACTTCCATAAGCAAGAACCACTCAACCACTCCAATGCACCTCCATATACGGAACACCTAAAACCAGAAGTCGACATCCAATTAATTGTATTTTCGGGTGTCCACTTCTGAAAGCGTGGCAACAAATTGTGGACGAAAATCTACTTCTAGCATAGTTTTAAATTGGAAGTCGACATCTGATTAACTACATTTTCGGATGTCAACTTCTGGAACTGCAATTTTTTTGTTTTCTGGAAATCCATTTCCATGACTAGGAGGAATCAGAAGTCCACTTTCGATGAAATCATTAACCAGAAGTCAACATCTGGTAAAAAGATTTTTAGATGTCGACTTCCATAAGTGTGGAAATTTGTTCTTTTGATTTTCGGAACTCAAGTTGTTTCTAACAACTCACACACTTACACATGCGCGCGCACACACACACACACACACACACACACACACACACACCCACACACACACACACACACACACACAAACATAAATATATATACAA
>Ga0214543_1012497_pt1 | contig 11263 bp, 5 predicted proteins | sample CNSS2metaG_FD_160094 | JGI IMG/M metagenome (GOLD analysis project Ga0214543, IMG submission 160094) | Root nodule microbial communities from cowpea collected in UCLA plant growth center, Los Angeles, California, USA - CNSS2 | ecosystem: Host-associated > Plants > Roots > Nodule | place: USA...
TAGCAATGAGCTCCCCTGAATGACCTGTTGTTTGAGAAAAAATCAAAATTTTCTTATGAAGCTTCCAATCATCATCAATAAAGTGAGCTGTTAAACTCATGTAGTTTAGGTTTTGGATTGAAGTCCACTTGTCTGTAGTTAAGCAAACCCTCCCACACTGCTTTGATAGAAAAATTTTCAACTTTGCTTTTTCATCTTCATAGAGTTCCCACATTTCACGCCTCAATGTAGTGCGGGATGGAACCTCAAACCGTGGTTGCAAGGACCGCACAAAGTCACGAAAGTCTTCATCTTCCACAAATCGAAAAGGAAACTCGGACTTCACAAACATCTTCACCAGCTTCATTCGAGATGTATTTTGGTCAAACTTAGAAATAGTTGGTGAAGGGCCAACACTAACCCCTTCTGTAGTTGATGATGACAATTTTTGCCTTTTGAATGCTTCTCTATTAGGATTTTCCTTGCATCTTATCAAATGATTCCTCATCCCACTTGTTCCAGCCAAATCTTTAATCAAATCACCACAGTAATTGCACTTAGCCTTCTTCTTAAAATAAGGTTTTTGTTTGGTAAAATGCCCCCACACATCTGACCGACCTTTATTATGCTCTGTTGACGATATAGCCATACAAGGAGGTAAAGGATCAATCCCAGAAGTAGTTGGTGTGAGAGTTTCGACGATTTTCGGCAATGTAAAATCCATCTGATCTGTGTGATAATTACTGAGGGTTTGGGAACCGCTAAAGCTAGAAGATGATTTTCTTACCCTGCTACAAATAAACTTTAGGGTGCCTTACAACGAGATATGTGAGCTTTTGTAAAGCTGTGATTAATACCTGAAAGACTATAGTGAATTGAATTAGTTCAATGCATCATGTACTCTTTTGTTTGTTAATATATATGAATGCATTTCAGTACTTTTAATAGGACAAGTCTGTGAAAATTGTAGAGTACTAAATTACCAAGTATATTTCACCATGAGATCCCTTTTAATAATTCCCTCAAAGACCTTTTCCTTTTAGTTGGTCAGCAGTCAGAATTGTTTGCCATTGTCGACATGATCCATTGTCACTACACCAAATTGAGTAGAAAGATAAATTAGTTATGAAGAAATCAGCAACACAACACCTTGCACTACTAATGAGTTCAGCCAACCACATAACTTTTTCATTTACAACCATGTTTGACTTTTAGCCAGCTATTAAGGAGCTACAGAAACTTTCATTATTTCTTCCCTTGAGGTGGGTGAAGTGAAGATAATTAAATTAAGCATATACATATCAATGAAAATTACCAGTATGCTACAATGCAAAAATAGTAAACTTAGTATATAATTGAGTGTAGTTAAATAAATATACAGTTTAAAATGAGTTAAATGGTTGAGGCTTTTTTAGAGTACTACTTCATAACATGTAAGAAAATAGGTTCATGATGGAAAAGGATGGAGAAAAGTTAGTAGATAAAAGGGGTGACTATTTTGATGCTAGTTTCAAGTTGTTGTACGTGTATTAAAAGAACATACTGTGGCATGATTTATTATGGAATAAATTGTGTTAAAACACATTTTACCCAACTTAGATGTTAGAGTTGCATGATGTGCAGAAGTTCTATTTGCACGAAATAGAGATGCAGAAGTTGTATTAATTATTGACTAGGAAATTATTGTGCTTGCATCAGATTTCAATTGCATAATTTTATGAAATTTATAGTATGATGACAACAAAAACAAAAACGGTTTCACTCATACCTCACTCTCCTTTGACCATGACACTCTTTGACAATTTGTGGGCCTAATCATTTTGTAGTAAACAAACACACCAGGAGATATGCCAGATTATCTACGAGAAATGCTTCTATGGATACAAAGATTCTTATCTTCTTCTGAGGTTGACACACGTTAAAACCATGTTGGCTTTGCCACTCTACTACTGCTTTAAGCCATTCCAACTCTGCACAAAAAGTAACATTCAAATTTTTGGAGTCTCCTATTTAAGTGTAACATTTCTAGTAACTTATCTCCCTATTCATGAGCATCTAGTGGCAGGAAGACACACCATATCATGAAGAAACATCATAAATTTCATTAGAAACTTTTGTTATTAATTTCTTATGGTGTTCAAGTATAATGCTCCCATTTTTGTGATAACTAAACCATGCGGATGTTGTCTCTAGTTGTGGTGAAACATGACTCGGAACAGATGTAGAGATAGCCTCAGCTTTGTTCTCTCTTTCCACTCATTAAAATAATATAAATTAGATGAAGGGCCTGACTTGTGTGACAATTTTGTGCAGTGATGAGAACAAAAGACGCCAAAACTTGAATCAATTTTCAAAGGTGAACAAAAGACGCCAAAAGACAATATATGTTTCCACTTTCCTCTAAGATTTAGTGATTCTACTATTTCTTCTTACTTTATCCCATATACAGAGCAATAAATGACATGTTTAACTAATAGCCACTAGGAAAATAAATTACATGTTTAATCTAGCAAATCACCAAGTGAGAGAAAATGTAAATTTTAACCTTGATTGGCTTAGGGTCAAAGGAAAGCACCACACCAGTAATCTCTGTTATATCATGTTAAACAAATGAAGCAATAATGTTATTTCCCAAATGAAATGTTATTCTTGAATAGTTAACATTTATGAAGGAAATACGAGAGATATTCCAAAAAGTTTAGGAAGACTATGTAGCTTATACTAGTCTAAGCCATTTCCTAAACACTGTTAGGTTCCAATTGGAATCAATTTTGAGATGAAGTAAGTAGAGTAGTGAAACAAAGAAGTACAGTTATTGGGTCTCTGCTATCTCAAAAAAAAAAACCCTAAAATGTAAATTTTCTTTGGAAAGGAAAAGAGTAAAGTTGAAATTTCAGAAATTAAATTGGTGCTGCAAACGAAAAAGCAAATGTTCTCGCAAGAAGAAGTTAGATCGACAAAAATAAGTGAAGTTGAATCTTACGTCGTCAATGGCACAAAGAGCAGTAGCGGACAACAGAGAGAACGTGGTGAACAGCGAGACAATGGTCAATTGTGAATTGGACAGAGTTTCTATTATTAGATAACAGTTTCTAAACAGTTAACTGAACTTAATTTTGAGGGGTTCAGTTTTTTAAAACTGAACTGTATAATAGTTCAGTTCAGATTTTATTGCATATGGTTCAATTATTTTAGTTTCATTTAGTACAGATAATCTAAAGTTCAGTACAATTTAATTAACTATGCCCAGCCCTAATCACAACCATGTTGGGAACCATTTGGTACACCAGATCAACAGGGAAATGTCAGTCAGTCCCAACAGTATGCAGAGCCATATTGCAACCAAGTTTATAAGTCCCAATTTGAGCAGCCATACTTTCAGCAGCTTTTATAGATGGATGGACCATTCTTTGATCAATTACAGAAAGGTAGTTTAGTTTCAGAAGTTCAAGACTTGAGCAATCAAATGGCTCAATTAGTGGCAGCAATGAAAAAGCTAGAAATGAGGGAATCTGAGACAAGTCTTGGTCAATCAGTGAAGGAAGCAATAACCAAAGAAGCATTAGTAGTTGTAGCTCCTGATTTTGATTCTCATACTGATTTTTCAGCTGCTAAAACATGTCTTGAAGCACCTATTGAGGATGTTAGTCATACTTTAGTTATGCAGTATTTTGAAATGGAATTTCAAGTTGTTTTAGAAGATCCTGCACCTAATTTTGATGCTTTCCACCTCTCACACACTGCACCTTTGGAGCTTAATTCTGCCACTACTGATTTCTCTAATTTCCATGTTCATACTCATGATTTTGATGGAATCTATGTTGTGGATCACATTAATATATCAGCAACCAGTTTTGATACTGTTTGTTCAGATTTTGATGCATTTTCTGCCGATGAATATGATGCTGAGAATGGAAGTTTTGCAGGTCTTGAGGATATTTGTTGTAATACCCCATTTAATTAATAAAAATAATTAAAATAAAGCGTCACACAAAAGATATAGCCGCGCAGTCCCAAGGCATACCACGATGCCAAAATCAAACTGATACAAGTTCAACAGGAACAAAATAGTAAACTAAGAGTCAAGCTGGTACATGGGCCACAACCCAACAAGAAAGCCTAGAGTTGAATGATCTAGATGACTAAGCAGCGGAACCATCGCCTCCCTGATGATCACGTGTGTTCCTCGCATCTGCTCCCATCAACAAGTTGATGATCATCGCAAAAGAGAAAACCACACAGCAGAAACACACAACAAAACAGAAGGGTAAGCTAGAGCCAACATGGTTTTATCATGCAATTCAGATATACCATCACAATCCAATATACATATATCACCTAAGCATGTTTGTGGTGGATACCTCTTCACACCTCCGAGCTATGTGTTACAAGTGTTACAATGAATCAATTTTTCCTCACCACAAGGTTAGCCCTTAATGAATTTCAGATCTCCTACTACTCTCACCACAGGAGTCAGTCCGCTCTAGGTGAGACTAACTGACTCCTTAGAGTGTCAGGATGCAACCTTACCTTGAATCCTTACCTAGTTATACAGATGAGGCACCACCATGGACTCCTACTAACAGGGGCCATGAAATTACGTCCCGACCACTGAAGCACCACCAGGAAGTCTCACCTAGAGACTCGTGGATTTACGTACTGACAACATACCAATCACATTCCAAACAAACAAATAATATTGATCATGCATTTAACACCTCATGCCATCCTTTGTAACCCATCCTCATTCATATTCCATGTTGATTTCATACCATCCCATTCTTCCCAATTCGGGGATATTGAACTTCACCTTATACCAATACCATGTCATCAATGTAACATTATTGTTCATACCGAATTCATGACCACATATATAACCACCCATTTCATTGAAATCGCATGCCAAGATTTATCCAAGTTCATCATTCACAATCCATGAATCACATCACTCATGCAAATTCATTCATTTAATACTTTATAAATGCATACCAAGACATACATATATCACAAAATAGTATTCATCCTAAATAAATGAGTGCCAACATTTAAGTACCTGCAATTCCATACAATCAAGCACAACCCACAACCATAATTCTTACACCAAAATTCCTAAGAAAAGTTATTATCACAAAATCAAAATTCTTGCAGTAATGCGTGACACATTTCTCAAGCTACAGACATCTAATCGACGATCCAACCGGTCAAACCATAAAATAGCATGTTATGAATCAAATGTCAAAATTTGAGCTCAATCCAACGGTTAATGAGTCGGGAAAGTCAATTTTACTAAAACTGCGCATATCAGAAAAACACACAGTCGCCCAGCGATCAAAGGCACTCGCTCAGCGACTTTGCGACGCATCATAATACGACAAATAATGTCAAATATCACAGTTTCATGAACATTTGAACCCCTAACTCAGAAATATACCAAAAACTAACGTTTTTCCCAATCTCTTCTCATATTTCACAAAACATTATTCGTATAAAATAGAAATAACGTGAAACCCTAGCTTCCCTTACTTGGAAATAAGCTAGCATAAGACTCCTAAACACACAACTAGCGAGCACAGCAGCTCCGAGATCGGCTCAATGAACTGTAGATACGTGGGACCCAGAGTGGAAACTATTTTATTAGCAAGGGACTTCAGTCGAGACCAAAACAGTAGGAATAGAACAGAAGAAAACAGAGGTTAACTTACTCGAGTTAATGGAGTCCTTCTGGCTCAACGTAAAAGGGAGATGTGAAACCCTAGCAGAGGTTTGCGGATGCTCTAAGAAGGAATGGATGAACTATTTCTGTAAAGTGAGAGGGGATGGAAGCATTAGGGCAGACTTAGGATTTGTTGCCCCTTTGGGCCAGCCCTTAAGCCCAATAGTTTTGGGGCAACCTTTAAGAAATAAAAGGGGCAGAAATAAAAGTGGGCTTTACATTTGTCTGAAGGATATGATATTGAGACACAAAAGAGATATGAAATATCTTTATATCACTATAATTAAGCTTAATAAAAAAAAAGGTTAAAATAATTTTTTGTCCCAATTTTCGTCAAATTTTATTTAATCAATCCTCATTTAGTTTTTATGTTCAAATAGGTCCCAATTTTCATCAATTTTGTTCAATTTGATCATTTTTTGTTAACCCTGTTTAAATCATTAATGGTCATGAACAATGACTGCCACGTGTCACTTTGTGTTTTTTTTTAAATGCCCACGTGTCAATCCAACTGTGTGCCACGTGTTAAAGTCAATGTTTTATATTCAATTTGCAAAGGGACAAAATTAATTCATGTTAAAAAAATTGATTAAATCATTAACGGTCATGAACAGTGACTTACACGTGTCACTTTATGTTTTTTTAATATTTTTATAATTTTCATTTTCCTTTTAATTTTTTTAAATGTCCACATGTTAACCCAACAATGTGTCACGTGTCATAGGCAATGTTTTATATTCAATCCCCTATATTCGTTATTTTTATTCAATTTGGTTCCAATTTTTTTTAACATCAACCAATTTTGTCCCTCTCCAAATTGAGATCAAATTTAATTTTTATATTAAAATTCACATTATTTATTAAATATATTAAAATTTACATCATTATAACTTTTATATAAAAACTAGTAGGAGATCCGTGCATATGCACTGGTCGTGTTTTTTCGTTTTATGTTATGTAATTTTTAAAACAGAAATTTTGTTGTTATTATATAAATCAATTATTTGAATTATTATTATTATTGGTTTAATTACATATAATAATTAATTTTAGGATTAAATATGTTTTTGGTCTCTCAAGTTTCACTAAAATTTGGAATTAGTCCCACTTCAAAACTTTTGACCAATTTAGTCATTCATCTTTAAAAATGCGTGAATTTAGTCCTTTTAACCAAATTTTGTTAAGTTTATCTAACGTTTCAAACGCATTTCATGATAGTATTTGAATTGTTTACACCATTTAACACATTTTCGCTTCAATGTTAACTCAAATATTATCATAAAATGCATTTAAAATGTCAAATAAACTTAACAAAATTTGGTAAGAAGGACTAAATTCATGCATTTAATAAGATGAAGGACTAAATTGATATAAAGTTTCGAAGAGGAACTAATTCCAAAATTTACTGAAACTTGAGGAACCAAAAACATATTTAACCCTTAATTTTATTGTTTAAATATATTATCGATTTAATTAATTATAACAATTTATAATAATAGTATTAATAATAATAATAATATTATTATTATTATTAAATTAGACTGAAATGCATATGTATACGTCATTGTTAAAGTAAAATGTAAGTATATTATGTAATATGGTCCCGTATAAACTAAATATTTTGAATAAAAACACATGTACATATAAACACTTGTATGCTATATTAAAATGAAATGCATATGCACAAATCGTTATTAAATTAAAATGTGGGCATATGGTGTTATATGGTCCCGTATAAAATATATACAACATGAAATTGATATTAAAAATTTTAAATATAAACACATGTGGATATTAATAAAAACATGTATATTATACTATAATAAAATGCATATTCATGAGTCATCATTAAAGTAAAATATAGGTATATTATGTAATATGGTCCTGTATAAATTAAATACAACATGAAATTGATGTTCATGTTGTATTTAAACACTTGTGTTTCATGTTTATAGAAACACATGTACATATAAACACTTGAATGTTATATTAAATTGAAATGCGTATGTATGAGTCATTATTAAAGTAAAATGTAGACATATGGTGTAATATGACCCCGTACAAAATATATATATTACATGAAATTGATATTAAAATTATTAAATAGAAACACAAAAAGATATAAACACATGTATATTATATTAAAATAAAATATGTATCCACGTGTCGTTGCTAGAGTAAAATGTAGACCTATTATGTAATATTGTCCTATATAAAATAACTAGGGGTGGTAATTAGGGCTTGGCCCGTCGGACCGGCCCGCAGGCCCGCGAAAAAAACGCGGGGTGGGCCAAGGTAGTGAGCTCGGAAGCCCGTAGTGGCCCAGCCCACATAAATCCGCAGCCCGCACAGGTTGGTCCGTGGGCCGGCCCACAAGCCCGCATAAAAAAAATTGCACTTGTGTATATTAATTATTTTTTTATGGACTCTTGCATTAACGTTTCAAATTCTTGTATAATTGGAAAAGACAAGTATTATGTATTTTTTAATGTGCTAAAATTTAAAGAATACATTGTGTATGTCATAGTATGAATATGAATATGATGAAACTGTTGAATTATCAATTCATCATCCAACTCCCCAAAGTCTTTATTTAATTTTGTGAACTTCTTAAAGTTTCTCAATTTTTAAACATTGAAAATTTTATCATAAAAATTAAAAAAAATTAAAAAGCAGGCCAAGTGCGGGGTGGGGCAGGCCAGTGATTGCAACCCGCATAAATTATACGGGGCGGGACGGGCCAACCCGCGATGTGCGGGCCTTATACGGGCCGGGCCTAAACGGGTCGGGTCGCCCGCATTGTCATCCCTAAAAACAACACAACATGAAATTGGTGTTAAAATTTTTAAATAAAAATACATGTAGATATAAACACATGTATATTATATTAAGATGAGATGAGTATGCATGGGTCGTTGCTAAAGGTAGAATGTAGTCATATTATGTAATATGGTCTCGCACAAAATAAATATAACATGAAATTGATGTTAACATTTTTAAATAGAAACACATGTACATCACATTAAAATGAAATGTATATGCACATGTTGTTGTTAAAGTAGAATGGAGGCATATTGTGTAATATGGTCATGTACAAAATATACATAACATGAAATTGATGTTAAAATTTTTAAATAAAAATACATGTAGATATAAATACATGTATATTATATTAAAATAATATGTGTACTCACGGGACGTCGTTGTTAAAGTAAAATGTAGACATATTGTGTAATATTGTCCCGTATAAAATAATACAACATGAAATTGATGTTAAAATTTTTAAATAAAACCAATGTAGATATAAATACATGTATATTATATTAAAATAAAATGTGTATCCACGCGTCATTGTTAAAGTAAAATGTAAGCATATTGTATAATATGGTCCCGTATAAAATAAATACAACATGAAATTGATGTTAAAAATTTTAAATAGAAACACATGTAGATATAAACACATGTATATTAGATTAAAATAAAATACGCATGCACAAGTTGTTGCTAAAGTAAGATGTAGGCTTATTATATAATATTGTCTCGTACAAAATAAATATAACATAAAATTGATGTTAACATTTTTAGATAGAAACAGGAACACATGCAAATACAAATACATGTATATTACATCAAAATGAAATGCATATATTAGGGTTGTTGTTAAAGTAAAATGTAGGTATACTATGTAATATGGTCCTGTATCAAATAAATACAACATAAGATTGATGTTAAAATTTGTAAAAGTAGATATATTATGTAATATGGTCATGTACAAAAATAAATAAAACATGTTTTTTAAATAGAAACATATGTATGTATAAATAATACTAATAATAATAATAATAATAATTTTAATTAAATAAATAATTTAGTTATGTATAATTATAAATATAATATTTAAATAAAGAATCAGATAATATTGGATACGTAAATCATTAATTATAAGTTTTTTTAGTTAAATTAATTAATACAAATAATAACAATTATCAGGTTAAAAAAATTAATATTTACATATGATATATAATTAATTAATAAAGTGTAATAAAATAATATTATTATATTATTAAAATTTATAGTTAAATTTTATAATTATATATTAAATTAAAATAAAATATATATGTTCATTGTTATGTAAAATCTAGATATATTGTATTAAGATTGGTGTTGTATAGTAAAATAATATTGTAATATGATTAAAACTTAAAATTAAATTTTTTAGTTATATATTGTATTAAAATGAAACGTGCATACGCACATCATTGTTAAAGTAAAATGTAAATATATTCTGTAATATAATCTCGTGGAGAATAAATACAACCCAAAAAGCTAATAGTAAAATGTTTCACGGATATTTTTATCCTGAGACGAAAATATGATCTATGGAATTTTTTTATCCAGTTATGCTATCAAATAATATTCCTTGGTTTTATTCGTTATTAATATCTTTCATACCCTTATTATTTTCATTAATTAAGTTAAATTCTATTGTTGTTAGTACCTCAATGCAAACTTTGAATCAAAAGTTTTCCTTAAAGGTTGTAAGAACTACATCTTGGTCAGCAAGGAATGAATGATGTTGACCTGCACTATTAGATGGAGACTATTAGATGGAGAGGAAGATATGCAAGACAATTCTATCTCAATTATGGGTGGAAACAATTTTTCTCTCCAAATTGATTTCGGGCTAGAGACCATATTGGAATTGGTGTTTCTAAGGACATGTCTTCATCTATAAAAATTATTAAAATTAGTTCTTAATATATTTAGTATGGATCATGGAATTATGAGACATTTAACTTTTTTGTAGGTTGGATATAGGAATGTTAACAGGGCGGGTAGGGTACGGGTAGTAGTTCCCTCGTACCCTACCTGCTGAATAAATATTCGCCCTGTACCCATACCCATATCCGTTGGGTATCCGTTATGCGGGTACCCGTCTATTTTTTCATATCCGCGGGTATCGACGGGTACCCGCTGGTATTTACAAAAATATTTAAAAAAATAATTATTTAACAATAATTATTGTTTGGATCAATAAGTCCCCTTTCTCCGATTGATTCTTGAAAAACAAACAAATAAAAAATCACTACCAATTTATATTGTAGTTTATTTTTGAATAAAATATTAAAGAAATTACTAACTTCATCAATGTACACCTCTTGCAACATTGTATAAAGTTTCATGTTGTCCAATTTTAATCTAGAAGAGCCTTAAAACATAAGGAGTTCAGTAAAAATTTCTAACAATCACTTAATTAAAATATCTAAGTAAAAGTGCTAACTTCATTACCTTCCATGTTGGTCCATAACCAGTCTTAGAGACACATCAATGCCTCCATAGTATATGGAAGTAATTTACTCATTTCATGTTGGTCCATAACCAGTCTTAGAGACACATCAGTGCCTCCATAATATATGGAAGTAATTTACTCATTTGTGGGGTAAGAATCTGACCACCATTATTGAATGAAGACTCGTAATGTTTTTACTAATATATATATATATATATATATATATATATATATATATATATATATATATATATATATATATTTTTTTTGAATTATATTTT
>Ga0214543_1012501_pt1 | contig 11258 bp, 7 predicted proteins | sample CNSS2metaG_FD_160094 | JGI IMG/M metagenome (GOLD analysis project Ga0214543, IMG submission 160094) | Root nodule microbial communities from cowpea collected in UCLA plant growth center, Los Angeles, California, USA - CNSS2 | ecosystem: Host-associated > Plants > Roots > Nodule | place: USA...
ATTCATCGTTATATTATATGCTAAAGCATCGTCAACGTTGACTTCATTTTGGTTCCATATTATCTTATTCATGACATAATTTTATTGATATCTCATCATTTTCAACAATTTCAACAAATCATTAGTTTTGTCAAATGAATCTTATGATTTACACCTCTTTGGTTAGGTCATCTTGTCTTTTTAGCTCCTTCTCTTTTTCGAGGATTTTTATCTTTGGAACCAATAAGCTTACCACAGTTCAATTCTATTATAAATTAATGTCAATTCTATTTGGATCATTAGCATTTGGTAGTTGAGCCAGTAAAAACATCTGATAATTGATTGATTAATTTGTAAGTGAATTATCATTTGAACTTTGAGTTCACATTCTTTTACACGAGGATCAAGACGAGACAATGATAATTCATTCCAACCAATATCCTTTCCAATTGTTTTCTTTCTCCCCTTAAGTTGGAAAAACTTATTCATCAAAAATGTCAGTTGACAAATCAAACTGTAAATATGCCTCCTCTTGATAGATCAAAATTTTATTATTGATTGAGAATCATACATCCAACATATATTCTCAATCGTCTCTAAAGACTCATCATAGTCCCTCTTGGTGGAGAAATTCGATCATGTACAAAATTTTTTAAATGAGACAATTAGGCTACTGACCAAAAACCAACTATAGAGGAGAGAATTTATGGTAACTTGGTTGCATGATGTGAATCAATATTGCAGCATGCAAAATTGCCTATCTCCAAGTAGTCATTGGAAGATTAGCTCTCATAAGTAGTGGTCTTGCAATCAATTTTAAACGTTTTATTAATGATTCTGCAAGTCCATTTTGAGTATGAACATGTGCTACTAGATGTTCAACTTTAATTCCAATTGACATACAATACTCATTAAAAGCATGAGATGCAAATTCCCCAGCATTATCAAGACGAATTTTCTTAATTGGATAACTTGGGAAGTGAACTCTTAACTTGATTAATTGTGCTAATAACTTTGCAAATTCTTGATTGCGAGTTGATAATAAGCAAACATGTGACCATTTAGTTGATGCATCAATTAAAACTATGAAATATCTAAATGATCCACATGATGGGTGCATTGGACCATAAAATCACCCTGTATTCATTCCAAAAGATGAGATTGACTCATTTCTAAAGTTTTCTGGTGATGGTCTTATTATCAACTTTCTTTGTAAACATGTATTACATGAGAAAACATTTGATTGAAGAAGTTTTCAACCCAAGTCCATTGATATAAAAATATTTCATATCTCCTTCATTGTTTGTCTCAATATGATATCTATTTAGACAAATATCTTTAAAACTTGATATATTTCTATTAGACTTCTTCATACAAGTGTAGTAGCTCTTCTAGAGCCTTCAAAATATTATTTTTGATATAAAAATAATGATAATATTCTCTTCTCGAATAACCAAATATGAGAAAAATAAATTAATAATTTTGAGAGCTTAATTCTTGCACTATCAACAAAATATAGTATATTTAGTCTATTCAATATTATTGCATAACAAATTGATCATATATATATATATATATATATATATATATATATATATATATATTAAATTTTAATGAACTTAATAACCTCAACTTGTTGTAGGTACCATAAAAAGTTAATCAATTTCATAAGTCATATATTATCAAATAATATCAAATAAAATTAAGAATATCATCTCCGAAAATCTTTGAACCTTTATATATGTATAAAATAGGAAAGTTAGAACGACAAATCCATATTAAAACCTTTACTTCACATTCTTACACCAAAAAAAAATTAATATATCATTTAATGAAATCTTAATACTTCCATCCCCAATAAGGTGGTCAATGTTTCCATTTTTCATTCTATTTAGTTTAGCAAAGAAAAACAACAATATTAAGATGAGTGACAATCATATGGCCAAAATAAAAATCATCATCTTTATAAACACAAGGTGCGTTTCTGTGTTTTTCTCCGTTATTTTTAGGATGCTTCGATGTAAGAAAAGTACGACCAAATTGCCTTTACCACCGTAGTGATAAATTATATTTTCATATTATTTGTCGTTATTTTCATCTTTTTCTATTCTCTTGTTCACACTATTGCTCCACTTCTGAGGACAAAATGTCTCTTTGAAATTTCCTTTATGACTATGAAAATATGGATCAAATGTTACTGCATTCACTTATAGGAATGAAACATAACCAATTTAGTCTCATGGATGTTACTGCATTCACTCTTGGGAATGAAGCATAACCAATTTGGTCTCATGATTTTTCATCAAAAACTCATTATTTTGTTTAGCCATAACAAGGCATGAAATAATTTGAGAATATTTGTGAAATACTTTTTTCACGATATTGTTGTTACAAGAGTAAATTATTGCTCAGATGCTTTATTTCCTCCTTTCTTTTTCTTAGAGCATCATCAAGACTCATCTATTAATTCTCAAGAATATGAGTAATTTTTTCTTGTAATATCAAGAGTCACAAATTAGTATTTTGTAAGGTTTGACTTATTAAAAACTGACTCATAAAATATGAATAATAATCAAATTTTATTTATGAAACTATAAAATTAATATAGAAAAAATAATAATAATAATCATAATAAGACAAATATGAAACTTGATAAAGTCAAATAATTTTTTATCACAAAAAATAAGAATATTAGACAAAATTGTCAATAAGGAAAGGATTAGAAAGAGCTTGGATTGAAGTATGCATAGCATTGTCTTTAAAGAGAAAACATCTCCACTTTAGTTGGATAGCCTTCGTGCTCATAATGTGTTATAAAATAAAGTTAATAATAGAGAGAAGAATAAAGTGAGAGAATATGGAGTAGAGACTGATATTCTGTGTCACATTATCAAGGGGGAAAATTCCTATTTATAGGTACAAAAGACAACTCAAGTGTTGCATACTTTATATAAATATCATCAATAGTAATCAAACTCAGTAACAGTCAGCAACTCAATGGACAATCCATAACTTTCATAATAAATATGAATTTATTGGTACTAATAAGAAAATTCATAATATTTGATTGATTAATGATGCGTAGATATATGATGCATAGTTATACAATATTGAAACTAATACTACCCATACCAATATATAGTACCAATAGCAGTAAACAAATAATACTAATAATAATGTTAATATTAATAATATTAATACTAATAATAATAAAACACACTACTAGAAGTTTAAATTTTAGCGTCAGTTTAATACATAATTTAGAGACGGTTTGAACTGACACTATTCTTTTTTTCGTCAGTTGATTAACCGACATAGAATTTGACGCCACAAAAGCATCATAACGTCGATTTATTATAATCGCTGGAATAACCGCCACTAAACTTATTAAAGTCGGTTTTAACCGCCCTAAATAAATTAAAAAAATATATTTAATACTTAGCAGCAGTTGTAACCGCCAGTAAATTCAAAAATTGAAAAGATTTAATGGCAGTTGTAACCGCCGATAAAATCATAATTTATTTTAAATAAAAAAAACTGAGAAACCTAAAATCTATTTATCAATTGCCTTCCAATAAAATTCCAATTTAGCACACAATGTTTTACATTTTACACATTCAATTTAATAGAGCGGGATTCGACACTCATTACTTTTTTCATTTACTTACTATATATTGTTGGGTAAAGCACATGAATGTAAACTTTCTAAGAAACATGCTTTTGTATTATATATATATATATATATATATATATATATATATATATATATATATATATATATATATATATATATTCTGCAAGTCTAATAAGCTTGACATATATGGAGGATATAAAAAAGTACATACATACATAAAGAAAACTATGAATAATGTGTTGCTTTTGGTTCCTCACAGTGAGGATGATGGCTTCATTGGATAGTCATTCGTTGGTTCATTCATTCACTCGCACTACCACTTTTTAGGTACCCCCACTAGTAGTCTACTCCCAGTATCACATAGTATTCTTTAAAAGCAGCTTCATCAAATATCCCTCATCTTTAATCTTTTTTTGTTCTTGCCAGAGCAAATAGGATAAAACTACAAGCTATATACCTGGTTCATAAAAATGAATAGTATTAATGAGGATGAGTACAAAAATCAAGCTATAAATTTGCTTTGAAATCTCAAGAGGAATCAACTCCGTTATACTAGTTCCATCCTTTAACAACCAAATGATACAAGCAATAAGAATATTGCTCCCAAAGAAAAAACATGAATAATCATGCACTCTTAGAAATCATATATAACCAAAATGAAAAATGAATTTAGGCCTACAAGCTCTTACCTCTCCAGCATCCAAGAATAAGAAGGTGTGGTCAGCTAAGGTTTCCTTCATATTCAACAAGATCAAAAGGGCTTCCACTAGCAAAGATTGCTTTACCCTACAAAATATGAGACGTAATGTGGTAAGTAAGATTTTTGTTTGTTTATTTGCTTTATTATTTAAAACTCACAATGTGTTGTTTCTTGTGCTATGTAAAAATGAAACAGAGAAAATTTACCTTGCTTCATGCGTAAGCTTCTTCAGTTGTGCATTCAAATTGTGAACTTGGGTTAGAGAGAGCAAGAATGAGTGATTTCTACACGCCAAGAAATATCACAAGCATCAGAGATATAATCTTATCGTGAGGTAGCAAAAAAATCATTAAAGAAAGCCAGAAAGAACCTCATTCAAGGATGCCATGGTTTCAACCACTTCATTGGTAAATGATCCAATAAAAAATGGTTGGCTTAATTGGCCGATGGAGAGTGGATTGTAAGTTAGTGTTCAAGAATCAAGGCTAATGAATATTAAATATTACATGAAATTAAGGAAAAATCTAACACTTTCTTTACCTTGATAACATTTAGTAGCCCTTTCATAGGTTCATGCTCATGTGCCCAAAACTTTTTGAAGTGTTGAACCAGATAAGAGCTAACAGTAGTCCCTAGAACGGAACATACTTGTCATGAGAAACTAGAAAAGAAGAAAGTGTAGAAGGAACAAAAAGATTTCATTCTTGTTTTCCAGGATCCTCCTCTTGCATTTACCTTCCAATCCACAAGCCAGATCTTTTCTCATGTCTCTTCCACCGGAGCATTTGTCTAGCCAACAAAATATTACTTAGATACTTCATAAAAATGAATAGTATTAACGAAGATGAATACAAAAATCAAGTTATATACATGCATTGAAATCTCAAGAGCAATCAGCTCTGCTAACCAGTTCCAACCTTCAACAACCAAAAGATACAAAAGATACAAGCAATAAGAATATTCCCAAAAGAAAAAACATATAATCATGCATTCTTAGAAATCATGTATTAGAAAAATAAAAAATAAATTTAGGCCTACAAGCTCTTACTTCTCCAGCACCCAAGAATAAGGTGTGGTCAGCGCTAAGGTTCCCGCAATGCGTTCTTAGACACCAAAATATAAAATCAGAATTATTCCTAACATATCTTTATGCAAAAAATTAATAGTTCTGCAACTTACCTATAAATTGATGTATAGTAAATCGAGTCACGATACGTCAAAATATTCTTTGTGGAATTTTACTCAAAAACTGAACTCAAGCCGGAAGCGTTTTGCACCACGGTATAAATCCAAGACAACAAAATTACGATAATTTTCTATAGGTATAAAAAAGCAATGATTTACCATTAGAACAACAAAAATTAGGGTTTATATCAAGCTAATGGAAATCAAATTTGAACATGACATGAGAGGAACATAACTTAAGCGTAGAGGAAAAAAGTACCGAAGAGAAGAGGGAAAACACTTACGAAAAAGGAAATTGCACTAGGTGAAAAAAACAACTAACAAGAGAAGAATAGAAGATGACTTTCAGAAGAACAAGAAATCACCTCTGAAAGAGGAGAAGATAGTCATAGGAGAAATTGAGAAATTCAAATTGCGAACCCGCGCATAGCAAAATATATGTATAAAAAATTTCTGTTGATTTTAAATCCATTGTAAATATCATATAATATTTAATTATTTTGAATATATCGTCAGTTTTAATAAACCACCACTATATAACTGTCTTTAAAAAGTATTTTTGTTATAGTGACACAAATAATACTACTATAAATAATAATGTTAATATGAATAATATTATTATTAATAATAATAATAGTAATAAAATAAATGTGAAAGAAGATAGAATAAAAAAGATATAAAAACATAAGAAAAAAGATTTTTATCAAAGATAAACAAAGATATAAAAACATAAGAAAAAATATTTTTATCGTGTATTGATTTGTTGATTTGCAGGAAGGAAGGGGAAAGAAGAGAGTTGAATGATTTGTTGATTTGCAGGAAGGGGAAAGAAGAGAGTTGAAGAGGAAGAAAGGAGAATAAAAAAGGTTAGGAGAAACAAAAATATAAATTTTGGAAGGAGATAAAAGGAAAAAATGTTTAGGAGAAGCAGAAATAGAAATTTCAAAAGGAGATAAAAGAACGTGTTTGGGAAGAAAAATCTGAAAAGCAAAAGCTATTATCTTTTTTTTTATTCAATAATTTATTAATTTCAACATTAAGGAAGGATGAATTTTTTTGAAATACCTATTATTTTTAAATAAATGTCTACATTACAAAAATATTTAATTTTAGAAGGGGTTAATTAGTTGGAATTATAATAACATCCAGTAAAATATAATATACCGGAGGTTTTAAAAACCCTAGTTAAGTACCAGGGTTTTTTCAAAGAACTCCAGTAAATTTTAAATTTTAATTAATTTTTTCATTTTTTTCTTTTGTAACTTTTAATGTTTTAAAAACACTAGTGTCTGAGAAGGTGTGAGGAGGTGTAGTGTTGCTTTCCTTTGTTGCGTAGTCGTGTTTCAGAAGAGAAGATCTGATGAAGGATTAACCCCAACCAAGGATGGAGGCACATGCTTAAGAAGACTAAGCATGTTTAGAAAGGAAGTTCGGTAATTCTTCATCCCTTTCATTTGTGTTTGTTATTTTTGACTCCCAAAATTGACTTAGTTGAATCAACTTTAGTTGACTTGTTTAATTTGACTAGGTTTGACTTGTTGACTATAGTTGACTTGAGTTAAGCCAACATGCTAATCTATATTTATTTGCTTTGTAGGTTAATTAGGAGTAAGAAAGCAATGCTAGGTGATGTATGGTGATTGGGGAGCATAAATGATGTGGAGGAGAGAGTAAAGCAAAGGCATAAAGCATAAAGTAAAAGGCATGAAGCAAGTGTACCTATGTACCTTTGGTCTCCTTTGTTTTTAGCACACTTTGGCTACTTTTTGGAGATATATGAGACACCTTCTTTGTCTCCTTTTGTGCTAGAACGAAATTAGCCTTGCACACACCATAATTAGGTCTTTTGTCTCTCATTTTTGTAACCTTATTTGACCTAGTTTCTAGAAGCTAGGGTTATGTTTTTGTAGAGACATCCTTAGGTATCTTTTATTTGCTTAGGGGTCCCTAAACTCTTCTATATAAGGGGTGCTCCTAGACATGTAAAAGGGTTGAAGATTTTGAAGTAAAAACATTCTTGTGTCTCAACCATTTGTGAGAGTTTCCTCCTTAGGGAGTGAATACTTTTAAGCCTTATGTTGCATAGCAAGTGGCGGCACACATCCACTCATCTTCAAGGTTGTCATGGCTTCTAGCCTAGCCTTGTAGTGGCGTGTTTCTTACATTTTTACCATTCCTTTCCTTTTCATTTTATGTTTTCTTCTTCCTATAATTGTTCTTGGTTTTCTATGGTTTATGTGCTTTCCATTTCCTTTTTGTTTTGAATCAATCCATCATCTTCTTCTCTTGAGCTTTGTGAAAGGAACCTTCACATCTAGATAGCTTGCTATCTTAATGTCCAGTGGGGATTTCACTTAGCTTTCTTAATCAACTCACACCATATTCAATAATCTTAAAAACAAACAAGTTAATCCTTCATCAAGATCCTTTTCCACTCTCCACCGTCCTCCACAACCTCTACACATCTTTCTCCGTCGTTCGCTCTCCCTTGCTTCCAATTTCGTTTTCATACTTCATCTCCCTATTTTGTCTTTCAATTTTTTTCTTTCGATCTCCCAATTTCATCCTTCTCCACCGTTCTTCCTCATTGTCTCATGGAAACGTCTACGTAAAGAAGCTTGAGGTAACGAAGATTGCTCTCCCTTGCTTCCAATTTCGTTTTCATACTTCATCTTCCTATTTCGTCTTTCAATTTTTCTCTTTCGATCTCCCGATTTCATCTTCCAGCATTTCAATCTCAGTTTCGTTTTCATATCATTTTCTACTGTGTTCGACTTTTTGCTTTCGATTTTGCCCTAATTTCGTTTCACTTTTCAATTTTGTCACTGCGTGGGATTTTGCCACCGCCATTGCAATCAGAGTGCGTTCGATTTTGCCATTGGCAAGTAATCGTGCCATTACTACTTTCTTTTCGTGCTCCTCTTTTCATATCAGGTTTTTTGCTCTTTCAGTACTTCTTGGAATGAATCATTTGATTTTGATGAGAATTATGGTGGTGAATACCTAAATGTAAAATGCTTCAGTGAAGAAATTTTTGGAGATTAAGACTTAAAAAGAAATTATATCGGCAAAAAGAATATGGTTTGTCAAATCGTGACCCTCTACATGGTAATGGTCACTGAATCTTTTGGATATAGACCCTTTCCTCGGAATTGGTCTAATCTTTTCTCAAAAAATATAAGAAAAAGAAAATTTTCAAATCGAGGCCCTCTACATGCTAATGGTCACCGAATCTTTTGAATCAAGCCTCTCAACAGGATTAGTCTAATTTGGGTTTTTCAAAAAGTAAAAAAGAAAACAAAAAGAATTAGTGTGTCAAACCGAGACCCTCTACTTGGTATGGTCAAATTTGTCTTCTTTTGAAACCCGAACGAAATTAGTGTTTTTATCTTTACTTATCTTTTATTACGATAATATGAAAAAGTCAAATTTCCAAATTATCAAGCAAAATCTAATTAAAGAGGGACAGCTGTCAACACCCAATTTCGTCCGACTAAATAAATAATAATAATTTGTTTTTTTCAAAAAAGGTATAAAAAAAATTAAAAAAAATAAAAAAAAAGTTTTCTCTTTGGTTTTTTGCTTTGTCTAAATAATAATAATAACAGGATAATAATAATAATAAATAAATAAATAAATAAAAGGAAAAAACTTTGTTTTAATCTTGTATGTATTTTCTTTTGAGGCTTTGTTTCTATTTTAGCCCAAAATACTCTATACACCCACACCATTTTTCTTGCAACTAATGGTAGCCCAAAATTTAATTTTCGCACCCCCACTCTATGCTTTGTCGTTTCTGCTCCAGATTAAGAAGTTAGTCTAATAATTAGAAACAGAATATGTTCTAATATTTATAATTATTTACTCTGATTTTGTGCTTTGATTTTTATGACACCTCCTTTTCCAGATGAGGAAAATATTAATATGTTTCTCAAGAATATATTTTTTGTAACTATAATTAATCTGTCATGATCACGTTTGATTTTGTGCTCTGATTTTATGACACCATTTTTTTTTCAGATAGAGAAAGTAGTAATATAATTCAAAACAATATCTCTTTTACTATTTAAAATTAATTTTGCTTATCATGTTTGATTTTGTGCTCTGTTTTTTATATGATTTGATTCTCATTTTGTAATAATTTTAAGACTAGTTCTTGCCTTTTAAAACTCGTTGTACTTAAAGCAGACCTTTATTACGAGATTACATTAGATTTATAATGTTGTGTATATAAACCCATCAGAAAAAGAAGAATTAATGAATTTTCTCTCTCAAAAATTTCTAGAGCCCTCTCTCACTCTAAGCACACATTCTCTTTTAACCCTCACACATACAAAAACCCACTCACCATCAATCGCCACCCCCACGTGCTTCTTAGTGTTCCAACGCAACTATTGTAAGTCTGATCTCCCGTCCAGGTTCGTAAAATTAATTTTTTATTGTGTCATGCAATATTTCTCGAGATGTATTTTTTATCTTGGTTGAGTTTGATGTTTTCAGTATTTCTTTTGATATAAAAAAAAAACATTATTGTCATGCTTTTTGGGGTTCATTAGTTTTATAATTAAGGTTTTGTTGATTGCTTTGGGTTGTGAACATTGTTGCATGAATAAGTGAGAGATATCATGTTTTGACATTGTATGAATATGTTGTGCCATTTTTTTTTTCATGTTGGGTTGTAAAAAATTTTCATATTAAAATAATATGTTTAATCTTAAACGTTATTTCCTAATCTTTTATTTATTTATTTTCCTAATGTTTTCATAAATTTTGGATATGAAATAGTCAAATTTTGTTGGGTATCAATGTCTTATTTCGAAAGTTTTTTTTTAAAAGGAAGTAATAACAAATAAATAATTTAAATACCCTTCTAACTTTTAAAATGTATAAGTGCTCATGTGGCTGCTCGCGTCAACTTAGTACTTAATACCTTCGCTTTTCTATAAGATTACTAAAACATACAAAATATTCAAATATTAAAAAAGAGTGATATCAACATCTTCGAACAAATTGTTTTCAAAAAGTCTTTTCATAAAGAACTACGTGACCCTGATTCTCCATTATGAATGGAGATACGTAGGAGCAAGGAGTAATCCTTGTCTGGCCCAAACAACAAAAAAATCTTTTTTGTTTCCTTTGTTTTTCTTTGTCATCTTTATTTATTTATTTATTTATTATTGTTCATTTATTAATTTATTAATTTATTAATTTTTTATTTTTTATTTCGTTTTATTTATTTATATTTTATTTCTTTTTTTTAAAATAAGTATTTAAAGGAGACCACATCAATTTGTATTTTAATTAAAGGTACCATCTTAGGATGGACGTTGTAGGGTGCTAACACCTTCCCTATGCGTAATTAACTCTCGTACCCCCAATCTCTATTTTCGTAGACCTTGCTCTTTTTTATGGTTTTCCATAGTTTCCTATAATAACTATGGTGGCGACTCCAAACTTTGTTTTTACAAAATTTGTTTTTTTTTTGTTCGTCATCCCGTCGTGATTTCGATTGTGATAGATGGTGACTCCACTAGGGACTTTAAAGAGTTAGGCCATTTAATTAAATATATAAAATTGATGTGGTTGTTTCAATTTTTTTTAGTTTTTTTATTATTGTTTTTTTTTGTTTTTTTCTCTCTTTTCTTTTTCATTCTTTTTTTTCGTCTTATATTTTTGTTTGTTTTATTTTATTTTATTTTATTTCTCATTATTTATTATTATTGTGTATATTTTGGATGATTTTTTTTATTTTTTTATTTA
>Ga0214543_1012503_pt1 | contig 11255 bp, 6 predicted proteins | sample CNSS2metaG_FD_160094 | JGI IMG/M metagenome (GOLD analysis project Ga0214543, IMG submission 160094) | Root nodule microbial communities from cowpea collected in UCLA plant growth center, Los Angeles, California, USA - CNSS2 | ecosystem: Host-associated > Plants > Roots > Nodule | place: USA...
ACCAAACTTCGCTTGGCGGCGCTTAGGCAGGGGACAACGGGTTGTTCCAATGGATTGGTGCGTGTTCTACAATGCTTTACATGACACCTTAAGGATGAAGCTTACTAAGGCATTCCTTGAGTTGTGGCTCAAAATGGAGGGTAAACACGCGGTGATCTCGAGTTGTGTCCTAGTGATATTGGAAAACCAGTTTGAGTATGCGAGTTGTGGCCCATATGGATGGGTTCCACTTGATTAGGAAAATAATGGGTTGTGGCTAGTGAGGTTGTAAATCTTGTGTTGAAAATACAAATTGTGGTTCATATTGGGAACTCAACCTAGCGTTACAGATGGTGGTCCGTAACAGGATAGTCCCGTAATGTATCTACAAGTTGTGACTTGTAGAGGTGGAACCACGAGTTGTGGCTTGTGGTAGCAAGGATTATCTTAAGGTCACCATCTGAGGATGTAGAGCGTGGATGAACATGGTAGTGATCATGTTTTATGGAATCGGGGTATGGAGGATTCCCGGCCAAGTGTGTGTGTGTGTGTGCACTTTATTTTGGTTATGTATGTATTTATGTTGTTAGCTCACCCTATCTGCTTGTGTTTGGCGATTATCGTGTAATTCGTTACATGGGAGTAGATGATGTTATAGGTGGAACTAGTGAGGTATAGCATCAGAGAGGGGCAACATGGGAGTTTTGTTTTATTGATTATATCTACTATTTTTTGTACATGATTTATAACCAATTTTTGGATATGTAAACTTTGAGTTAAAGTACAAATTTTGGATTTTAGCGGTTTTAATAAAGTTGAAATTTTCTCGCGTTTTGGGAGAGTTTTTATTCAATGTGATATTATTACTATTATTATTTCTATTTTACTTAAATTAGTAATATCTGGCCAGGATATTACAATCTCTCTCTGAAAAAATGGGTTTAAACCCAAAAATGTTGGGTGAATAGATCTTAATCTTTGTTTCAATATCTCCAATGTGAAATATTGAATTAAATGGTCACATTGTACATTGTATAACTATACAGCTCCTCTTTGACCAATCTTCTTAACTCCTCTAACTTCCCTTTGCACATCCAATGAATTTGTCTAGCTGTTTAGATGCTTCTCTAAGTTAGTTTCCACCTAGGATGGGTGATGTTGACTTTTCACAAGAGATTTCTTTGACAACTTTTCTTTATGGTTCGACCAACTTGTAGATCTCATCAAATCTTCAAATTTAAATCTAAAGCCTTTTGGAAAACATAATTAAAATTCATGTTATTCAAGTTTAAGAGAATTTAATCAAAGTTAGAATTAAGGAAACACTATGCTAGACTAGTCTTAGGAACTCAAAAACATACTAAACTAGAATATCACTCTAAAAACAGCCTTTTGACTACATTTTGTTAAAACTAAGATTTTTAGAAGAAAATATTACGTGAAAAATAGTTATGCATGATTGTTATGCATGTATTCCTATATAAACTCGGTAACTCTTGTTTTCTAATATACAATAATATTCTTTCTCTTCTCTCATTAACCCTTGCTTCATCTCTTCTTCCCTTTCTCCTATAACCCTTTCAGAAAATACTAAAACACTCTAAAAATAGAAAATAAAGAAGACAAAACTCCCAAAAATAGTGCTCTAAAAGACAAAAAATGTGTCTAATATGACACTTAACACAATTACTTCCATTAAATGACTCAAATGGAAGATTAACTAGACGAATGACGTCAAAGTATGTCTTAGACAAGTATCATAACTATTAGACAAATCAAGTTCAGATGATCAAATGGCGCGAAAAGTTAAAAAAATCACTAAGTGACATAAAGATTAAGTCAAAGGTTGAAATTGATAACGGGTCAATTAAGAGAATATCAAATTATTTGATTAATATTGTCAAGCAAGCACTCAAGGCTCAATGTTGATTCAATATATTATGATTGAAGATATATCTAAAGAATATCAAGGTGATTGAGTATTTGATTGAATATAAATATAAAGGAAAACCTCTTTGATTGAATATTATGAATACTATCATATGATTAAAAAGCAATCATGAGCAAATAAAATACTCTATAGATCAAAGAATGCAAGAGAATATCAATAAAATTAAAGCCATAACGGTATGAAGTTTAAAATTCAAGTTGATGAATGGATGAAAAGGAAAGATTTGATAATTCACAAGTAGCAATACACTTTGATTGATATATCAAGAACTTTCATATGGAGCAAAATATTTGAAGATACAAAGCATATACTCAATTGAATATGCATCAACGGTCAAATGACACTAATTATAAATACTAAAAAGACAATAAAACACTATAAAACTAGAAAATACTAAAACACCCTAAAAACAGAAAACAAAGAAGACAAAACTCCCAAAAAAAGTGCTCTAAAAGAAAAAAAAAATTGTCTAATATGACACTTAACACAATTACTTCCATTAGATGACTCAAATGGAAGATTAACTAGACGAGTGAATTTAACGTATGTCTTAAACAAGTATCATAACTATTAGACAAATCAAGTTCAAATGATCAAATGGCGCGAAAAGTTAAATAAATCACCAAGTGACACACAAAGCATATACTCAATTGAATATGCATCAACGGTCAAATGACACTAATTATAAATATTAAGACCAAGATAAAGAAGAAAAAAAAAGCGAGAAATATACTAAAAGAATTATGAAATAAAGAACGAGTAAAATTGTTAAATATTCAAGAGAAATCAAAGTAAGATTACTATTAGCATTTTGTATTTTGTGGAGTAATATTGGGTTGAATGTTACCCTATAAGCGTGATTGTATTCTTCTGCATGAGATATCATTATTGTTTATTGTAAATGAAAGTTCTTGATCTCAATGAGAGATTAAGAAAGATACTTGGAGAGGTTAAACTTATTGTAACCTAGAGAGGTTTATACTAGTAATATTTGAAGAGGTTGATACTCGTGCAAGTTAAGGGATTTGATTAGTGGAACTTCTTAAGCAAGTTGCTTAAAAGACTGTACGTAGCCTCAACGTGCGAGGTAAACCAGTATAAATCCTAAAGTGCATTCTTCTTTGCCTTAAAATTTTGGTTCACCTATATTATGTTTGCGCAAAATAATTGTAAAATGTTTACATGCTCTATTCATCACCCTTTCTAGAGCCACCTTGCACCAACAAAGATCACCCTTGCTCTTTATATTTTGAAAAAACAAGTTTTATCCAATGACAAAAGCACTCACCGAGAGAGTCTGCATAATCAGTAGATGAAGAGCTCATATATTGGATCACAAAGAGGCTATTCAAGAATTTTATCCATTCCTTATGTTAAAATACCTACGTTTTAGTTCAAAAACACCTAAAATGACACCACTTGATCTAATTGATATATCAAACTCACAAATACCATATTATAAACCAAAACTTCACATGAATTTCAACATTTGTAATAGTCATATTATACAAATTAAATTATCAAAGCTACTCTATTTTACTTAATACAACAAATTACAGCCTCAATGCCTTAATTAAAAATTTAAGTATTATTATAATATATTAGCTTTCATTACCTTGTTAGTAAATTCCTAACACTACTAATGCTCCACATAACACAACTCTCACAAGTAACTTTAACTATGCAAAGAAAACACACATAAATGATCTGAACATACCCTTATGACCATAAAAAAATAGAGATTTAGTTTAGGGTATTGGGGGTCACATGAAAACCTTATAGAGGCCACATGCAAATAGAACATAACTGACTCAAGAAAAAGAGGAGAAAATGACTATAATAACACTTTTGAATTGACAAATGTGTTGCCCTCTACACTAGGAGTCTATAGGTGGGTGCAAATCTTCAAAGGGATGAAAGATGAGGTCGAAATTTTACAAAGATTGCAAAGAAAGATTTAGAGTAAATGTTTTGGACAAATGATGGTTTTATATAAGAAAACTCAAGTAAGAGAAAAATATATTGATAGCTTAACTTTTTAATACTACAAAAATAAAAGTTTCATCTACAAAATCATTTCTACTCTCAAACTATTTTCTACATCAATAAATTTGCTCAAGAGAAAAAAGAACATTTTTTATTTTTTAGATACTCTCATTATTTTTAAATATTTAACTAATAATATCACTTTTTATATTTTATTTTTATCACATTATATTATCTATAATGCATATATTCCTCTCCTATTATTTATTTACTTTTTTTTGGTCTATGTGTTATCTTATTACTGTTTCAATATTACAATAGTTTTATCTTTCAGAAGAAAAAGAGCATGCAATTTTTTTCACTTACCCTTGTTAAAGAATATTTATCCTTGACAAAGTTTTCCGTGAATCAAGGATAATTCATGCATTTGTCAACTATCAACAATAACATGAAAAGGATTTTTGCATAAATCTCACAAAAGTTATAATGTATACAACATATTGGTGACAACTCATATTAATAGTATGATAATCAATTCCACTTATTACTACATCAATTTTAGTGTATCAAAATATTTTACTAAAATTTGATTCATCTACAATGATTAAAATAAAATAAATCATCTCAATCACAGATGAGAAATGTATGTATATGTATGCACTGTCAATTATTAAGTTTACTAATTTTACTCTCTAAGTTGAATGATTCATTTTTTAGATCTAGATCCATTTTACTCTAACTAGAAAGTAAGAAATTTTTTTTGAAGATACCATAATTCCTGTAACAACTATTAAAACAAAGAAATAAAGAAACAAAAGTGTATTTTACAAGGTTACAAGGTTAGTTTAAATACTCAATAATACTAAATAACAAAATAGATATAAATGGTAAAAGCCCTCCTCAAGTTGGATCAAAAATGTTTTGAGATCTAACTTGTTGAGTTTTGCAAACTTTTGATGTGGTGAGACTTTAGTGAAGAGAATTGCAACTTGCTAATGTGATTTAACGTGGATAAGTCTTAAGAAAGCAAATTCAAGGTGTTCTCTAACAAAAAGAACTTTAGACCTTTGATTTGAAACATGATTAGAGACAGATGGATAGTAGAAACGTTATCACACAATAGAAGAACCATTAACAGTTGGTGGTCGAAGAACCACAGGAGTTGTTTGAGCCAAAGTAACTTTGAAGTTATAGATGCAATAGCCCTGTACTCCACTTTTGTTGAAGATCTGGAAACGGTTGGTTCTTTTTCTAATTTCTAGGTAAAGAGAGAATAACCCTTGAAGATACAAAAAATCGTAGTGGATATTTTGTTGTCTAGAAAACCATGAGATTTTAATGATGTAGAGAAATGTTTAAACCATTGCCTGAAGGCTTGTTTTAAGCCATATAAAGATCTAGTCAACTGACAAACAAGATTACTATTATCATTTTGTTGGGTCTTGCAACCTTTTGGTAAGTTCATGTAGACCTCTTCATGTAGATAGCCATTTAGAAAAGCATTTGGTACATCTAGCTGGAAAAAAAAATCTTTTTTTAATGAGAGCCAAATTGGTCACGTACAATGGTAATAGTAGCAACAGAAGAGAAAGTGTCAAGGAAATCAATACTCGTCTCTTTTGTAAACCCACGTGCTACAAGTCCAACTTTCTTTTTGATAAGGTACCCTTAACACTATATTTTACCTTATAAATCCACTTTCTATTGATGGCCTTCTTCTCTTTAGGTAGAGAAACAATATCCCATGGGTGGTTGGTGTCCATTGCTTCAAGCTCTTTGTCCATAGCAACCCACTATTCAAGGAATCAAACAACTTGATGATAATTTGTTGGTTCATAAATGTTAGTGATTTGCATAACAAAATTAAGGTATGAAGTAGAAAGCTTATCATATGAATGTGAGTGACATATAAAAACATCATATTCATTTGGATAAAGAGGATGATTATTGTGTCGAAAATATCTTCTAGGAATATTAGGAGGAGATATAGTAGGTTGATTAGTCAAATCATTATAGTCATTATGATTATGTTCATTATGAGGAAGAGGATTTTTTTTCAGTGATGGGTGGTTGAAAAATATTTGTGGTGGGGGAAAAATCATTAGCAGATCGATGGATAACAATATGGACAAATGGATCATCAATCTGATTTAACTATGGTGTAGAGTTATGATGCTGCATGGTAAAAGGCATAATAATTTCATGAAAAACTACATTTAAGGACATAATAGTTTTTCCAGATTCAAGGCCATACAACATATAACCCTTAACCCCAGTGGGATAACCAATAAAAATAGTGGGTCCAGCCTTGGGACTAAACTTGTGTTTGTCATGTTTTTGAGTAACACCATAACATAAAGAGCCAAATATCTTAAAGTTGGAATAGTCAAGAGCAATATTGTAAAGAATTTGATAAGGAATGCAATTATTTAAAATACGATATGGTATCCTATGTATGATACATGTAGCTGTTAAAATACAATCACCCCAAAAAACAATGGTAACATTAGATTGAAATAATAAGGATCTAGCCACATTTAAGAAATGTTGATGTTTCCTTTCTACAACAAAATTTTATTTTGATGTACAAGGTAATGAGAATTAATGCAAGGTTCCTTCAAAAGCAAGAAAATTAGTGAGGAAAAATTCCTTTCCAATATCACTTCTTACGTTTGAAGGATTTGTGAAGCTGATTTTTAACAATTTGAAAAAGAAAAATACAAATAGAGGCTTGTTGTTTAGACTACAATAAAAATATTCAAGTGAATCGGATGTGATAATCAACTATTGAAAGAGAAAAATGATTGTTGCCATAAGTAGGAATATGAAAGGGTCCCCAAGCATCAGAGAAGTGATTATGACATGTAAAAGGAAGGAGTTTTACTTAGCTAAGGGACATATAATACAAGTTTTACAAGAGAAATTACTAAGCAAATGTAGATTGTTATCAACATGAATCAATCTAAGAATTTCATCGGATAAATGGCCTAATCTATATTGCCATTTAAGAGTATTTATATGAGTATTCATATTGTCAACAATATTAATAGAAGAAGGAAAAATATTGTTACAAAGTTTATTGAAGGTATTTTGAAAAATGTAGTGGCCATCCAAGATGCTACCCTTGCCAATCACTTGATAAGTACCAAAAATCAATCATTTTCATATGGAATGTTGGCACTTCTGTTTGTAATTTGTGTTTATATCATGTTGATCTTCCTTAATCTAGGAAAAATGAGCTTCAATTACATGCTTCCAAGTTTCTACCTATAGGAAATCATTTTATCCCTATTTTGTATATTTTTCAGGTAAATTATAATAGGAGGAAAGAACTTAAGAAGAGTGGAGAAATCAAGAAACAGAGAAAATAGAGAAGGCTTACGTCTAAGCTCGCTCAAAACAAAAAAAATCTCACCCAAGCGAGAACTTAGGCAGCCATCTCGCTTAAACGAAGAAGGATCTCGCATAAGCGAGAGTTCGTGCAGAGGAGATCATCTTTTTCCACCATTCTCGCTCAAGTGAACTTGATCTTGCCTAAGCAAGAGTTCGTGAAGAAGCTCAAGCAGTTTTGCAATTCTCGCCCAAGCGAGAATATGGTCGCCCAAGCGAGACTCTTTCTTCAGCATGAAGTACTCTATCTCGCCCAAGTGAGATTAAGCTAGCTTAAGTGAGACCTCGTGCAATATATATTCCTGGAGTTTAGAAGGAAATGGGGTTAGACATATATAAGCTTAGTGACCATGAGGCAGAGCACAAAACTCTCATTTCCTTCTTCTTCTTCTATTGTACTTCTTAGGATTTTGATGGCTACCATGAGTGGCTAATCTCCTTTCTTGGGATTGAATGTAATCGACTTGAACTTGGATGTCATATGGTGATATTTATATATAACATTTTTGTTTCTACTCAATATTGGTATTATTGTTCTGTTCTTAATGCTTAATTCTATCTGATCAATATATGTTCTGATTTTGATTTTTGGATCTGTTTGGAAAGTATTTCTGAAAATCTAATTTGAACAACGATACTTGATATATTTTGATGCTAGGAATAGATCTCAATATATCAATTGCTTATAACACTCGACCGTAATGTTGGATAGCTTGATGAATATGTGAGGAATCCATACTCAAGGAACTAATCTTATGAATTTTATACGCGAGGAATTGATATAAATGATTTTTGGGTGTTGTATCAATATTGGTATTTTCAGATGTTATGTATTATATTCATCCAGATTACAGACAAGGGAGATAGATGAAATTCAATCCCAGTTTCTTTTACTGAACTTTTCTAAATTTTCCTTTTTTACTGTATTACTTTATCCAAGTTATTTAACAAGCAATGATGTATCAAATTAAAATCTTTGTACATATGTCGATGGAGATAATTATCTATTTCAACTGAATCCATTCCTCGTGGGTTCGACACTCTTATTTAAAAATCATTATACTACATTTGACTTTTGGTACGCTTGCCAAAAGATCAACAAGTATTTTTTGGCGCCGTTGCCAGGGAACGATGTTCTTTTGAAATTTTTAGTTATCTCATCGAGCTTTGTGAATATTTTTCTTAATTAAATAGTTATTCAATTTTCTCCTTTGTACTAATCCTTGCTTGAGCTATTTTGATTTATGTTCTTACGAGGTCAGGTTCCTAAAGATCAATTAGCATTTGACCCAAAGATAGAAAAGACAGCTAGAAGAAACAAAGGCAAAAGCAAAAAGAAGTAAGGAAAAATAAAGGAAGAATCTTCTAGTACTCTCACCACACATTAACAAGTAGAAAATATGGAGAATTAGATACATATATTTTGGTTCTTAACTAAGAATTAAATAGGACCATCATTACGTACTTGTAAGAACAAAAGGAAACAATACCATATGTTAAAAAATATTGTGTGGAAAGAAAATTATATTACTTGTCTTACATTCATATACCTGTGGAATTGTACATTATGGTGGGCATTAAATTCTTAAATAAAATCAATTCAAAAGATTGTAATACAAGGACTGCATCTAAATAAGAATTTCACATTTCACTGATAAAACAAAACTCAAGAAACTTAGATTTCCATGTGCTACACGAGAAAAAGAAAACAATTTTTCCACATTAAATGCAATCATTATGTAAAAACTTCACCAATTTTGAAGAATAAGAATTGTGTCAAAGCTCAAAGCTAAAAGAATGAAAACACTTTAATATCTTCATAACTTGTGGATTTCAACTCATGACTTGACATTTTGTTTAAAACTTATATGTGTCCTATATAAAGTCTTTGGTGCTCCACCTAATCAACCAAGAAATAAATTGTACCAAGTAACATAAGTAAAAGAAAGACTCTTCACAACTCTTGCTTACCATAGACTAAACACCTCCCTTAAACACATTCCAATTAATGACATCCTCACTACAGACTACGATGGTCTAACTAGTAAACATGTGCCCGTTGTCATAGGAGTGACAAAGCAGGATGGGCCAGGCGAGTAGCCCGCAAGCCTGTAGTGAAAAGTATAGGATAAATTGAGATTTTGAGCCGACAAACATGTTGAAGCTCAGCTTGCATAACATTAACTGATCACCCTAATCAAACATCTTTGGGCCAATCATCCTAACCAATCACCCTAGCTGAACACACTTAGGACATCACCCTCGCGAAATACCCTGGTTGATCACCTAGTCTAACACCCTTGGGTCGATCATCCCTGGTCGATCACCCTTGGGTCGATCATCCTTGGGTCGATCATCCCTGGCCGAACATCCTTGAATTGATCACTTTAGCCGAACATCGTTGGTCGATCATGAGTTTTAAACAAAATATCAAATCCAAAAGTTATAAAGGTGTTAAAGTATTATAATTGTGTTTTCATTATTTAGCTCTAAGCTTTGAAATATTTCTTATTCTTCAAAATTAGTAAGCTTTGAAATATTTCTTATTCTTCAAAATAAGTCTAGTTTAACGTTGAAAAAATGTTTTCTTTATCTCATGTAGCACAAGGAAATCTATTTTTTTTCTGAACCAAATCTGAATTAGTTATTCTGAATTTAATTAAAAATTTAACCTTCAAAAGCAGGAAAAAGAAGAAAGATAATGCACTTTGTTTGTTGTCTATGTTGGTTTCATATTCACATTTCACAAAGAGTGTTATGTTAACTAATTAATTACAAAGTCGGTCATTTCTCTTTTAAATATTGAAGTTTTTAAGTGTGTAATCCCACGATAAGATTGCACTTTTCACCTGATGTATCCTAAATGAACAATCATTCTATGATACCAAGTGCAAGGTTAATTTTCTCTATATTTTGTTGTTACAAGTTGTTGTTTTCAAATAATTTATTATTTTGAGCAACTTATGTTAATGTATTTGGTGACAGGGGTGATCAGATAGGCATGTTTTCAAAGATACATAAGCCCCACATTGTCCAATACCTACGAAATTTGCTTCGTAGGTAATTCGTAGATAACAACACACTACCTACGAAAAAAGCACATTACCTACGAAAATTTAGCGTAGATAATAAGCTAATTTCTTGTAGTGGTTGTCAATGGGTGATCAAGAAGGCCATGGTCTAGGACAATGACTTTCATTACACTTGGGAAGATACAATGACTTTGATTCCACTTGGGAAGGGTCTGTTCTAAGGTCCATCCAAGTGGCACGACCCCTACATTTCAGTCCTAGGTTTTGTTTTTGTCTTTGTCATTTGGATCTATTTGTAGCCCCTGCGTTTTCTCCATGTATTTGAGGTCATTTAGGTTTAGCATAAGTTTCTGTTTAGGTCTTGTGATGTTAGTTTATCTGGTTGGCTATGTTATTTTACTTTTCTAATAAGGATGTTTTTGTAGTTGCCAATTATGACAGTAATTTCCAATTTAACTCTTCATTCCTTAATTGTTGAGATTAAATATTGTAGAGAAGATTTTTACAAAAAACCATATACAACAGAATAAAAATAAAAAGAATATACTTTAACCTTTTACATGGTCAAAAGTTCGACGAGCATAGTTACATGAAACCTGTTGGATCACACTATCTAGGAAAACGTGTGAATTTCTGAAGACAAAAAACAGGAACACTACAATTATTGTATAGTTATTCTGTTTTGTGGTGAAGTAAAGAATCATTGTCTTCCTTTATTTCCCTTTTAATATGGTATGACCGATCCTAAATTGCTTAGGGACATAACATTTGTGTTTGAACATGAATGCATTTTGGCACCGAAGGGATGACAAAAGTGTGGGTGTGTTTCCACTATATTATGCTACAACAACATGGTTGAATGTGATTAATACTTGTGATGCTCCGACACGGTGCTTGGATGATGCTTCCTGCTCCCG
>Ga0214543_1012504_pt1 | contig 11254 bp, 5 predicted proteins | sample CNSS2metaG_FD_160094 | JGI IMG/M metagenome (GOLD analysis project Ga0214543, IMG submission 160094) | Root nodule microbial communities from cowpea collected in UCLA plant growth center, Los Angeles, California, USA - CNSS2 | ecosystem: Host-associated > Plants > Roots > Nodule | place: USA...
ATTGACATACATCATTTTAACATAATTACATAAAGATTATGATAAGATAAAAAATATATTAGAGATGCGAATGAGTTTCATGACAAACCAAATATTTAGAAGAAATAAAAAATAAAAAGAATATATATATATATATATATATATATAGGATTACTTAATTAATTGTGAATATTTTAATAATTTAAACGATGATGAAGATATGGCGGGGACGGGTATTATGGCGGGGATATATTCATCCTCATCCCCATACCCAATTGAAAAAATCAGGGATTTCCCATACCCATACCCATACCTAGTCAATGCGGGATTCCCCGTCAAAACGGGGACGAGTTCGGGCAATACCCACGAGGACGAGTTTATTTGCCATCTCTAGGCACCATCCCCTTTTTGCACTCGAGAGTTGATGACGAGATACCCTTGAAACGAAGACTTTGAAGACCAAGAGTAGGGATGGCAATGGGGTGCGGCAAGAACGAGTTTCGCTATCCCATACCCATTCCCGTAGAAAAAATCTATCCCATCCCCAAACCCAACGGGTATCAAATTTTTTTCTCATCCCCATCCCCACCAGGTAATGGGTATAATCTCGTACCCCTACTGGTACCTATTTTCTTACTGCTCCAATATTAATTTTAATTAATTTTTATAAAATAATAAAAAATTACGGTAAAAGAAACAAAATATTATCAAATATTCAATATTAGAGGATAGTTGTTTCTTCGATATCAAATAATTTGAAATAAATTATAATTGTTTATATTTTATATTAGAATACCAAATAAAATATCAAGAGAACCAAAACATTTATTAAATTTGCAAATTGCGAACATTAATGAAATTTAGTTGATAAAATTTAAAAATATAAAAGGAAAACAAATATTCAAATTAAAATATATTTTAAGTGTTTGTTTACTTCAATTTTTAAAATTCTAATGAATCTTTTTTTTTATACACTAATAAAAGTTATAATACATCACTTGATCAAAATGATGCAAAGAACAAATAATAAACATAATAATAACATTTTGACATAGATCTTGTACCTGTTGAACTTCAATGTATGTTGGATGGTGATAAAAAAATATTCATGGCAATTACATTAAATTTTTATATTGTAGTAAATAAAATTTAGTTATACAATTATAGTGAAAAATTACGTTATGATTGATATTAAGTTAGAAAATAAAAAATAATTAGATAAAATATATCGAAATAATATTGTACATTATGAAAATAAACAATAAATAAAAATATTAAAAAATTAACAAATGTGTGTCTTATAAACAATTTGAGAGACTATTGAAAGAAATCGCACAAAGAAAAATAATGTATAATTAAAGGTATGATAAGATGAAAAATACCTTAGAGATCTAAGAAAACTTTTCAAATATCAACATACATACTCAATGGTTGAGAAATAACGAAAATTGTTTTAGCGAAACAGAAGTTCTTCAAATGAAACAAAAATTAATAATAATAAGAAAATATTTTTTTATATTACCTAATAAATGAAAGGTTTATGCTACTAAACACTTAAATTGTAAGTATTAAACATTCTCATGTGAAAGGAAAATATACAATAAATAAAAATATTCAAATGTGAGACATAATTTTTTTTTTAATTCATATACATCATTTTAACATAATTACATAAATGTTATGATAAGATTGAAAAATGTATTGGAGATGTGAATGAGTTTCATGACAAACAAATAATTAGAAGGAATAAAAAATAGAAGGTATATATATATATATATATATATATATATATATATATATATATATATATATATGGTTACTTAATTAATTATGAATATTTTAATAATTTAAACAGATACGGAAATATGGCGGGGACGGGTATTATGGCAGGGATATGTACATCCCCATACCCATCCCTATACCCAATTGAAAAAGTCGGGAGTTCCTCATACCCATACCCATACTCAGTCAATGCGGAGATTCTCTATCAAAACGGAGACGAATTCGAACAATACCCACGAAGACGGGTTTATTTGCCATCTCTAACCAAGAGATCACTCAGAAGACTATATATCCCTCTAAGAACAATATTCAATAAAAAATATGTTATGGATTTACTAAAAAACTAGAATGATGGCTATATATTATGTAAAGCAACTAGGGATGCGAACAAAATCTAAACTTTTATATATTGATGAGTAATGGCTATATTTATTTCTAATTATTTTTTATGGAACAAGTACAAATATTAAAATATCTAATTATCAGTGAATTTTAGATATTTTTAAAAAAACTCAAGGGATTAAAAAATAGAGTTACTATGAAAAAAATATTAATAATAAGAATTATTTATAATTTAATTTTATGTGTACATATATTTTTATTTAGAATTGTGAAATTAAAGTTATTTTCAAATTGTTCTTTTTTAAAACTTATATTTTATGGTTTAACTTATTTATATATGTTTTTAAAGTCAAATATATTTGCAATAATATTTTATGGTATATATATTTTTAAATACTTTAAAAATAATTTTGAATTTTGAAGTTCATATTTTGAAGAATACTTTTATTTAAAATTAAAATATAAAAGTACAAAAAATTTGGGAGTACCGGAGAATACATATAGGGTATAAACAAATTTACTAGTATTTTGGCGTAATTGATTTTTTACAGAAAACATCATGACTCATTAGAAAGAGTAATGATACTTTGACACAAATGATATTTATTTGACAACATATTGTTGGGGTAAAGTGGTCATAAAAATGTGAACATTTGTATTTGTAAAGGAAAAGAAAGAGGGAATGGTAGTGAAAAGGTATAGTCAAATGAACGTAAAGGAAATTTGTATGGCAAATATCATTACTCATAGAAAGAGTAATGATACTGTGACACACATTACATATATTTGACAACATATTGTTGGAGTATAGTAGTCGTAAGAAAGTGAACATGTATTGACAATATATATTTGACAACATGTATGGGTAAAGGAAAAAGAAAGGGCGAAGGATAGTGAAAGGCAGTGTCAAATGAAATGTAAAAAAGTTTGCATTTCAAAATATCATTATTCGATAGAAAAGAAAAATTTTATATTTAACAACATATTTTAACCATAAATTCAAATAAAAATATAATGTATAACATTCATAAATTTTAAACAAAGTGCAAATAACTCATTTAAATAGTGTTAAATAATAGTTTACAAAGAAATGAAGATTTTTTAAAACCAATTGATAAAAAATAATCCATTCAAAATCAATGTCTTAATGTTTTAATCATGTTTTTTTCTTAATTTAAATTAGAGTAAAGTGGGTACGAGTATCACACGCACGAATACTATGATACTTGTACCCGACCTGTTAACATGGATATAACATACCCGTACCTGTTACCCGCAAATATCCATTTACAATATTTATTTCCTATCCGTTGTGGGTTTTATCCAAAAATACTCGCAGGTACAAATTTTTTTGACATCCCTAATTATACTTATCCAACGTCGATATTTTCCATCCTACCGGGTGTCAAGTATGCCTTCGATGAATGGATGTCGTCACACTAGGCTTTTGTAGGTTACACTTAACTTGGAGAACTTCAGGTTAGAACTAGCCTCAGCCTGAGGTATTGAGATCCTATCGGTTCATGGTCTTCACTAGTATGCACTCGAACTATTTGTCCCTCCACCTTACGACAAAAGTTGGTGTTCTTCACTTTTAGAACCACATCCCTCCAAGTTATCATATGGTCGTAATGATGCTTTGAACGAGCTTCACGGTGTACGCCAAAATATTCTTACAAGACCCAGAAATCCTTAAGACCACTCTTCTCCTATCGTTAACTAATCGATCTTTGATATGTCTAATCACTGATCACGATGCTTCACCTCCAAAACGTTCTCAGTTCAAATTGACAGAAAGCATGGCCATGTACTTGCCAAAGGTGCTCTGACAATCAAGTCAGTATGAGTGCAAATTCCAATTTCTACAATCTTAACAATGTCTAAAAAAGCTAACCTTTAAACCATTACCTGGTCTTCTATTTATAGAGAAAATTGTTGGGGTTCTACTTTAGCAGGATTAACAAAGGCCCATCAAGTTCTTAAACTTGATTTTATTGCTCTTAATTGTGCTTTATCAATGTTTAAGATAATCACTTGTTTAAGGTTGTGGCCGAGTAGTCCTCGGAGGGTCTCAATCAGTGTCCAAACAAGTTTACCGATTCAAGTTACCAATGCCGGCATGACTTCGGCATTCGGTCGATTCAACATGAGTTCTTAAACATTATGTGACATGAGGACAAACTCACAAAAGAGAAAATTTGATCGACACTTATCTTCCAAATACATTATAAAACTTTCTTCAGTTAAATTATATATTAATTAGGCTAGGGACAAAACTATGTAGTGACAAGGGGAGCCACGACTCCCCCAAAATTTTTGAATTTTTTTATATATGTTTATATATATTTTTTAAATTATATTTATATATTATTTATATTAAGTTTATATTATGAAAAATTATAATAAAAGATAAAATAAAAAATTTAATAGAGACATTGATTTATAAAAGAGATTAGAGTCTTTTTTTTTTTGCTATAAGATTTTTTCATCGTGTAAATTATTATGAAAGTGTGTGAGGAGAAATAAATACAAAGAGATAAATTGAGATTGGGGAACACATAGATTAAGATTTAAGTATCTTATTATGATTTATGTTTGTTTGAGTTATGATTCATTTTATGATGTTTCTCTCAAATTAAGTTTATCCCAAATTAATATAAACACTACTTATGATTTTAGGGATTCTTTTATGAAATGGTATGAACCGTAATTACAATTTTTCTCAAATTATTGTAATCCTTGATTATGAACTTTAGGAATTTTGTGTTTTCCACTGTCTATGGTAATTTTTTTTTAAGTTTTGAATTTATATAATGTTGCTTATTTAATTAGTTTTGTTATGTTTTGCATTGTTATAATTGTAATTTGTGAATATAAATTTTATATTTTTCTAAATAGGTGAAAAGTGATAAATTTATATTAGAAAGATTATGGTAAAAAGTAAAAGAATTGATTTTTTTCTTTAAGAAGGTTTGTGATAAAGATGAAAAAAAAATGTATCTACATTAACTAAACTTTAGAAATTTTATGAGAACCAAGAATTCAAAACAATGAAAAACAAATATCTAAAGTTCCTAGAGTTACAATAATGAATTTAAAAATTCATTAGAATGTGATATAGGAAAAGTGTCCTCAAATTTAATAATACCCACCAAATCAAATTGATAAGGTAGAAGCGCTTATCAAAAGAGTATTCATGGTTTGATATAATGATATAATAACAAATGATAGTCATATTTTTTAAAATTCTACTATTGTGTGTGCTTGTTTTAAGAAGTGAAAATGAAGAGATTTTTTTCTAATTAATAAAAATTATATATAACAAATCTAATTTGGTACCCCTAAATTTTTTGTTCAAGTTTCGTCACTGAATCAGGCATGAAATATTATGTGTCTATATATGAAAATATCCTACAATTCTATCGCTTAAAGAAGTTAACAAACACCATGGAAATATTTTAAGGGATCGAGTTAAAGAACATATATTAGGGCACAAATTTCATGAACTCATTCACATGCAAAGCATCTTATTCCAACCTTAAATCATTTTCATAAATTTAAAAGCAAAGTGCAAACCTTCCAATGGCTAACTATCAATTTCTTGTCTAATCAAGCCTTCTGTTACCAATTAAAATTATAAATTCTTAGTTAATTCAAACTTATAGTAAGAGATATGTGCAAGGGATTCAATCAAGTTACATTAACTCTAAGATCTATCCCTAAATCTAAGCGATTGATGGAAGCAATCTCGGCTCGAATCTTCAACTAACTTAAATGAAGCTCAAAATCAACTATAATATGACTAAGCAAGAAATCATTAAGAACGAAGATAAACTCTTTCAAATCACAACAAAAAATGAAATCAACCAATAATTTGGAGAAAAATCCATTGTTATCCTCATCAACGGATTAGTTACAGTCTGGCAAAAAATAACATGGTCAAAGAAAAATGAAATAAAGAAATTGGGGAGACATGGGCTTTAGCATCCAAAACAAGCTTTTCTTTCACTAAAAACAAACCTAAATTCCATATAAAAATGAAGGGTTATAGTTAAATACAATTCCTACTTCAAATTTCAAATTCATATTAATCTTTAGAACTAGATGTATAAACTATTTGTTGCATAACATTTTTGAGATAAACACATACCAAAATGACTTTTTTTTTTTAATGAGAACCAGAAATAGATTTACACAAAGTTTTAAGGGTTAAAAAATAAATTTTTTATTTTAATTTAGAACTCTTGCTTTAAAATGATTGAAATAATCTACGACAGCAATTATTAATTCAAGCTACTACCCCATTCAATATATAATTGTTTTTGTTTTTGTTTTTTGCAGCAAGGATCCTTGTAACAAACGTATTACACAAGCCAAATGTGACTTCGAGTTATACATTCATCCAAATAGACAAGAAAAATATCATATAAAGCATATCCACAATTTATATGTTCAAATTGAAGGTAGTGTTATAATATTTTATATGAATTTGTTCATAATTGATTGATATTTTCTTTCTCTAAAAGTAAAAAATGAGTGTCCTTGCACTATACAAAAGAAACTACCTCCAAAAGGCAAATAAATTCCCTCCGAAAGTATAATTTTGTATTTGGAAGAAACAAACTAAGGAGAAGAAATATAATGCAATTGAAAAGTGATATGTTATGTTGTTTTTGTGTAGTTGAATTGAAATTTTCTTCACCTGTTATTTTCAACCGGAACTAAAACTCGACTGCTATGAAAACATTGCTATGGTTGTATGTGTTTAAGCACCGGTTTACCTGACTGTTCACTGACTCAATTTTGACAACATACATTGGCAGAGAGACTCTTAAAGAAGGATAGTGAAGATGTTATGTAGCAACTTAAAGAATTGCCATGCTCTGTGCATATCAAGATAACCAGTATAAATATCTCCTTTGTCAGGTTGGAATAATAGAATTTATAAGGGAAATGTATGCTGTTTTACTGGGAGTGGGCATGGATTGGATTTTTAATGATCCAATCCACGTCTATTTTAGATCCAAATAATTGGATTAGATTTTTGACCCAAATCCATAATTTTAGCAAAAGTAGTTTGGATTTTTTTAAAATCCAGATCCAAATATTTGGATCAAGATTTAAATCCAATCCAAATATTTGGATCAAGTTCAAAATCCAGAATCCATTTTTTATAAAATAAATTTAAATTGAATTTTTTAAAACTTGTGTCATTAAGGCCCGGATGACCCGGATGGACCCGAGGACCCGGACGACCCGAACGGGCTCGACGACCTGGACGGGCTAGACAACCCAGACGGGCCCGACAACACGAACAGGCTCAACGACACGAACGGGTCGAACAACCCGAATGGGTCCGACAACCCGGATGGGCCAGATAAGCCAGACGACCCAGATAGACCCGTCCAAACAATCGGGCCCAATCAAGTAGTCAGGCACGTTCGAGTCGTGGGGCCCGTCTAGGTCGTCGGGTACGTCAAGGTCGTTAGGCCCGTCCGGGTCATCGGACCGATCTGGGTCGTCGGGCATGTCCGGGTCGTCAAGCCCGTTTGGGTCGTCGAGTCCATCCGGATCATAGGGAGTGTCTAGGTCGTAATGCCCGTCCGAGTCTTTGTTTCGTCTTGTCATCCAGGTCGTAAGGCTCGTGTAGGTTGTTAGGCTCGTCCGGGTCATCAGGCCCGTCTGAGTCGTTGGGCCCATCTAGGTCGTCCGCCCCATTCGGGTCTTTGGGCCCGTTCGGTTCGTCGGTCCCGTCCGGGTCGTCGGGTCCATTCGGGTCTCTGGGCCTGCCTAACCCGTTCGGGTCTTTGGGCTGCCTGACTTGTTTTCGTCAGTGGTCCCGCCTGGTTCGTTCGGGTCTTCGGGTCCGCGTGACCCTTTCAGGTCTTTGGGTCCGCCTGACCCGTTTGGTTCTTCAAACCCGCTTGACCCTTTCAGGTCATCGGGCCTGCTTGGCCCGTTCGGATCTTCGAACCTGCCTTGCCCGTTCGGGTCTTTGGGCCCACCTGGCTCATCTGGTCATTGGGCCTGCCTGCCCCGTTCAGGTCATCGGGCTCACTCGAATTTTTCGGATCGTTGGGCCCATTCGGGTCATTGGGCCCGCCTAGCCCGTTCATATCTTTAGGCTCGCCCAACCTCTTATGGTCGTCGGGCCTACCCGATCCGTATAGATCGTCGAGCAAGGCCCGTCCAAGTCTGAATTTAGCATAGTACATCTCAACCTTCAATCTAACCCAACTAAAAATTTAAATTGAAAATTTGGATTGGATTTTTTGGATTATCCACATTTAAAAATCTTGATTTATAAAATGGATATCCAATCCATAAGATATATAAAATGTAAATTAGATTGAAATCCAGATCCATTAAATGGATTGGATTTTTAATAAAATGGATTATAAATGGATTGGATTGGAGCAAAAGTAGATTGGATCAAGAAAATTAGATTTTTTGCCCACCCCTATGTTTTACATTGTTATGGTAGGATCTGTAAGATGGCTAGAGAAGCATGTGCAAATGTTTGGGAAGAGAGGCAACAACATTATGAGTTGGCAATAGTTGGATATGTTTATAAATTCAAGTGATAATATACAATTGGTCAAGAGTGAAAAGTTATAGCTACCAAAGCACATGCCAAAGGAAAGATGGAGGTTTAGACACAAGGAATTCCAAAATGCTCTATATTTATGCATATCAAGTAAGGAATCTTTCAAAATTTATGCATATCTAGTAAGGAATCTTTCAAAAATGATGAGTTTAGGTTGTTATATGGTTGCTCTAAGGTATATAAGCAAATTGGGTAGGACAAATCTTATGTTTAGATGTAAAAGCCTACTTGTTTGCTTGGGGATATTTTCATAAGATCTGTTAGGTCGAATGTTGTAAGGTTGTAATCGGGGTAAGTAGGTAAGGTTGCTTTATAGAAAATTTCATATTATTTGTATCTTTTTGCTGCTTCTTTAACTTGTTTAGTGAAGTTTTTCTTTGTTAAGGAAGAATAACTTTATATTTTTGCATGCATGTTAATAGTTTTACATTTTATTTTTATTGAAAGAAGACTCGTGTTTTCTAAAATTAATTACTTTTGAAAATATTTTGACATTTTAAACTTGTTAACTTTAACGAAAAAGAATAATGAGAACAGCCCAAGAAAGATAAAATTTTTATTTTAATATTAATATTAGAGAGAACCGAACTAAACCTTATTTATTTAATAAAAGATAAAAATAAGAAAATTCACAACTTTATAAAAGAAATATACCATGATTTTACATATGTTTATATATAAATACTGAAAATATAATAAACATTTAATTTGTCAAACTTTATTCATTTAAAAGTTAATATGTTGTATAATTCTATTTTTTACTTTATAGCATTTAAATTTCCTTTAAATATTTGTAAAGTATATCCACTTTATTTTTAATAAGTATTATTATATTTATAAGAAATATTATTATTTATTAATTTCTTCATGAAAAAGTGGAGTGATGAGTAGGGGTGATGAAAAAACTAGAGCTCTTTGGCATACACTTTGTTGTAGCAGTGAGAGGACTAATGAGTAGGAGGGCCAAGCGAGGTTGGTTTGGTCGGTGGCTTGCAGTTTCACGTGTACCCAACATACCAACCATCCATCACTCACTTATCACTGCCTCGTAATAAAACATTTTCGTACACAACAAACACGTCACCTCTTACAAACCAAACCTCACTCTTATTTTACTAAGTTTAATTTCTTCAATCATAACAAATTTTACATTCCGATTTTTATATTAAGAAATTATTTACTTTAATATCTATACACTGTTATTTTAATTTTCTTTAGTTCATGCCATTTAAATTCATAAGAACTAAAAGAAATTAAAATAAATATTTTTACGAATAAAGATTACAAATAAATAATTTAACTTTTTATTCAATATTTAATAACATCTCGCGTACGGAAATGAAAAAGAAAAACTATAGATTGTCCAGTACACATATGATGATGACGGCTGAATAAGTTTTATAATAATATTAACGATTTTTGGAATAGAAAAATAAGTCCAGACCCAGAGTCTCTCATTATTTGTATTTATATGAGGATCTTTTTTAAATATTTAAGGTAGATATTAGTTAGAATAATTTCAAAATAAGAAAAATTAAAATGAATTCTTTTAAAGTAATTTATATTAAAATAAATAGTTTTAAAAGATACATACGAAAAATTTAGAATAACTAATTTTTATGTAATAACACAAGTACAATACAGGTACAGGTATCTTATCATTTAGCAATGTAAACTAAAAAAAAGGAGGTATTCATTAAGCTGTTACTTTTGAACTTGTAAGGAGTTCTACACGCAGCAGTACTGCAGATTTTTGTCATCTTTGAAAATGTCTCATTTTTTTTATAAATAAAATAAAATTATTAAATTATTAACTTTTTGGTCCAAAAGTCAATTACTTATCAGTTGTATTTTTTTTTTTCATTGAACTATGTTGTGTTACACTAAAAAATAAAGAGAAAACGTCCAAGATATTTCTTTGCTTCTAACTCAGCCTAATCAATCTCCATACAAAGTCACTATCGTGCCAAACAACATCCACTAGCTCAGTTATTTATAAAACATAGGAGATATCACCAACAGTTGCCTCCTTAAATCTTCTCAAAATAAAATCATACATTAGCCAATGAAAATTACAGTGGCTCTTTCTTTTAATTATTTTATTGCAAAATTAATCTTTTAACGAATATGTTAATATTTTAACAAGTTTTTCACGCATTAATTTTACCAACATAAATACAAAAAGAATTGGTTTCACGCTTTAAATTTTTTCAAAAAATATAATACTTATCCATTAAAATTGTAAAAAAAGTCAATAGAATAGACAGGGACAGTTGAATCCATCAAATGTGTATCGTGATTCTTGCCTATTGCTGGCTCGTGCCAGGTGCAAATCAGCTAATGTATTTGGACTTTGTTAGGAACTTTTATAATATAAAATATTACTGAATGAAATAAACTTTTTTGTATTATGATTTATGTAAAAACTAAAAATGTAAACACGGGTCTGTGAAAAAAAATAAAAAAGACAGTGTGGAAAGATTATAGAAGTATGAGTGATTAGTCTTGGGCAAATAAAAAAAAAAAAAAGAGGGGGGGGAGAAT
>Ga0214543_1012505_pt1 | contig 11253 bp, 4 predicted proteins | sample CNSS2metaG_FD_160094 | JGI IMG/M metagenome (GOLD analysis project Ga0214543, IMG submission 160094) | Root nodule microbial communities from cowpea collected in UCLA plant growth center, Los Angeles, California, USA - CNSS2 | ecosystem: Host-associated > Plants > Roots > Nodule | place: USA...
TATATATATATATATATATATATATATATATATATATATATATATATATATATATATATATTTGCACATTATCTAGATCACACATTCAGAAAAGGTTTATATTTTAAGATATTTCATTTAAGCTTTCTGTAGCAGTGAGAGATCTTGACCTATGATTTTAGGGGACCAAAATAATATACTCAACGGTTATAATTTTTAAGTTGTATTTGATGATATGGACTCCATCTTAAATAAGTTTTTGTGATTTGATCTTTTGCACAATCATTGGATATTTCTGTACTAAGTGAGACTTCTTGTATCATGTTTCAAATAATTAATATCAAATTCATCATTTCTAACTTTTCTAATTGGATGTTCAATATCATGATTCGGAAGATATAAGGAAGTTGAATATTTTTTTTTCATCTTTCACTTGTAACTTCTCTTTTATTATTTTAAAAAAAATTTATTTTTTTATTCTCTATCAATATATCTATTTTAAAAAATTTAAAATTAAAAAATAATTGATTATAATCAAATAAAAATTTGGAAAAATAAATACTAAAAGAAGAATATGATGATGAACCACAATTAAAAACTAATTATGAAAAAACATACGAATTTCTTTTATATACATAAAAAATTAATATATAAAAACCTCATGAAATAAAAATAAAAATGCTAACTATTAAATTAATTTTCAATATATATATAATTTAATATTTTTAAAAAAATTTAAAATATTTTAATATATAAAAGTTTGGGGACCATGTACCCCTCTGTCTTTTGTGATTGATAAGTTCCGTCGCTGTGAATATGATTTCGATTAAATTGTGCCACCAGTTTCTGATCCCTAGGACTCCGTTGTTTTCTTTATATTTGAATTTACACACGTGAGTGAACAAGTTTTCTTCTTCTCAGTTTGCTATAGACATTTTGGGATATTGTCCCAAAGCGTCTTGGCGGACCGCATTGGCAACAAAATCAGCGTTGTCGTAAAGAAAAATCCATGTGGTTCTCCCAAGGTTGGCCTGCCGAAGATGTTTATGTGTCTTGCAGAAACGATCAAATTGTGGTACTACGCATGATAAACAGCTTTCAAACTTTTTGTTTTTTATGGAATTTTGTAAAGAATCATTGTCCTGTTTCTGTTAACCAGTACGAACATGGTTTAACTTTTCTTCACCAATAAATTACTCTTGACTACATCATCACTTGGATAAAAAAATCACTTAGTTGCATGCAAATGGTAACGTACTAGTAAAGCCATTTTTTATCTACTTTAGAAAGTAGAATAATGGGGTTGCTTTTGCTGTTAATTTATCATGGTTTGATAACTCCTAAATATGTGTTGAAGTATTACATCGAGTTAATACGAAAAAAATAACATTATAAATAAAAAGACTCATAAATTTATTATTTTAAAATTTTGAGTCAGAAATGATATTAATTTTTTATATATAATAATAAATTTTTAAAAAATATTTTTGGATATCAGAATCTTTATATAAATATATAAAATTTATTGAGGGTGTAAAATATATAAAATATATTAAAATTAAAAAAATACTTCAAATTATTTATTAATTTTTTATACATAGAAAGAAAAAATTTGGAGCTATCTATAGTTAAATTATAAAAAAATTTATATTTATAATTTTTTTTCTTTGATATCGTATTCATCATGTTGTACCTAGTTCATTCGAAAAAAAATTCTTAAAAAATAAATTTTAAATTTAATCCGATATCACAAAATTAGTTTATAAAATAAAATTTGTATTTATTTAAATATTTTGAAATTGTCTTATTTCTACGGAAATGAAACTTCTAACTATAACCATGAATATTGTTTCATTCGTAAACAAATTTAAAATTGCATAAGTAAAACGCAGGAAGAAAAAATTATATTTGAATTTAGATTTCTATATCTATATATATATAAAGGTGATTTAGTTGTTATTATGGAATTCTTTTCTTGTGTTACTGATGAATAAATTTATCTATATAATATAGAATTGGATTACCGGTATGTAAGAATGAACTATTTTTATTATTAAATCTGCTTATCTTAGGTGATGCGTGCAATTTTTTCTTTCAATGGCAATAGTGATTCTAGTTTATATTTTTTTTTTCTTAAATTTGTAAATAATTCTTTCCACAAAGTTGGATCATGTTTTGTTATTTATGCTTTTGAGTATGTTTTGAAGAAGTACTTTCAAATATTTTAGTTGGAGAGTGTACTTATAGTTTCTTAAATCAACGAATGTATCTTTATAAAGATGGCATGTAATGTTTGTGTTTTTATATCAAATAATATAAGTATTTTTTTATATTTTTAATTGATTAATTAATATCTTTAATAATAAATAAAAATAATTTTTATTTTTATATTATTAATTATCTTACTAAAATTAATAATTACTAAAATTATTATTATTAAAAATTATAATTATTCTAATAGTTATTATTATTATTAGTATTATTACTATTATCAACTATAATTATTATTATCTTTATTATTACAAACTATAATTATTTTTATTAGTGTTACATTATTATTAATATAATTATTATTATTATCAACTATAACTAAAATTATTATTATTATTGATATCCCAATTTTAGTAGTCTAAAAAAACTAATAAAATAGGATATTTCATCCCAGTCTTCAAAACAGATTATTCTGTGTATAAAATATATTAATACAGTCTTATCAATAATAGGACTATAAAATATAACATTTATACAAACCAACTAAAACCAAAAAGGAATATATACACCAACCATTCACTTACAACATCTCCTACAACAAACTTCCCCAACCTAATAGGTGACTCCTCATTAGAGATGGCAAATAAACCCGCCCTCGTAGGTATTGTCCAAACCCGTCCCCGTTTTGATGGGAAATCCCCGCATTGACTGGGTATGAGTATGGGTATGGATAAAGAGAATCCCCGACTTTTTCAATTGGGTATGGGGATGGGTATGAGGATGTACATATCCCCGCCATAATATTCGTCTCTACCACATCTCCTTCCCCATTTAAATTATTAAAATATTCACAATTAATTAAATAACCTTATATATATATATATATATATATATATATATATACTCTCTATTTTTTATTTCTTCTAATTATTTGGTTTGTCATGAAATTCATTAGTATCTCTAATATATTTTTCATCTTATCATAACCTTTATGTAATTATGTTAAGATGATGTGTGTCAATTAAAAGTTGTTTATCTCTTAGATTTGAATATTTATATTATTTTTTAATATTTTTATTTATTATATATTTTTCTTTAACATGAGAATGTTGAATACTTTCAATTTAAGTGTTTAATAGCATAAACCTTTCATTTACTAGTAATATTGGAAAAAATATTATTTACTTATTATTATTCATTTTTGTTTCATTTGAAAAACTCTTTGTTTCGCTAAAACAATTTTTGTTATTTATCAACCATTGAGTATATATGATATGTTGATATTTGAAAAGTTTTCTTAGATCTCTAAGGTATTTTTCATCTTATCATATCCTTAATTATACATTTATTTTTTCTTTGTGTGATTTCTTTCAATAGTCTCTCAAATTGTTTCTAAGACACACATTTGTTAATTTTTTTTATATTTTTATTGTTGTTTATTTTCATCGTGTAGAATACTATTTCGATATATTTTATCTGATTATTTTTTATTTTCTAACTCATTATCAATCATACTGTAATTTATTTTTTTATTGTATAAATAGTTTTTATTTATTACAACATAAAAATTTAATGTAATTGACATGAATAATTTTTTATCACCATCCAACATATATTTTATTATTATGTTTATTATTTATTCTTTGCGTCATTTTGATCAAGTGGTGTATTATAACTTTTATTAGTGTATAAAAAAGAAATATATTAGAATTTAAAAAATTGAAGTAAACAAACATTTAAAATATATTTTAATTCGAATATTTATTTTTCTTTTATATTTTTTAAAAAATATTTTCAAATTTTATCAACTAGGTTTCATTAATGTTTTCAAATTTAATAAATGTTTTGGTTCTCATAAAATTTTATTTGGTATTCTAATCTAAAATGTAAACAATTATAATTTATTTCAAAGTATTTGATATGGAAGAAACAATCATCCTTCTAATATTGAATATTTGATTATATTATGTTTCCTTTATGTAATTTTTTATTATTTTATAAAACTTAATTAAAATTAATATTGAACTATAAGAAAATGAGTACTGGCATGGATACGAGATTATATCCGTTACCTGGTGGGGATGAGGATGGTACAAAAGTTTGATACTCGTTGGATTTGGGTATGGGGATGAGGATGAATTTTTTCTACGGGAATGGGTATGGGATAACGAAATCTCATCCTCCAGAAATACCTCTGAAAATGCTAACCATATATGCTCCCAGCGAATAGGTGATCATCAGTAAAACAAGACACACAACACAAAACAGAAACACAACAAATCATATAACAAAGGATTTTCATATAATAGAAATAAAATCTATATCACATTCTTGATCAATCATACAAATCATTGATAAATATAAATATACCACATACAATGACTCCAACAAGACTCCATATCCAAATACATGCATTTGACATAGGAGATCACTAGAGGCATGCACTTGAAGTAGTATTTACGCCTTGCAAAGGCCAAAACAAAGGGGTTATCACCTTACTACTCTCAAGGTAAGTCTGTTAACGTCTTTGACCAAGGTAAAGCCCCTAGACTAGGACCTCCTACTACTCTCACCATATAACACATTCTATTCTATTTAAGTGTGGATGTTTATTAGAGTATTAGGATACCTCACTACCTACCTTATCTCAATGCATACACTAACAAAACCAAGTACTAATCATCCTTGGATCAGCATCAACCATTCTCAATTTCCATTTTCAACATGCTCACCCATCACAATTAAAATATATTCAGTTCATATCATAATGAATTTCATAAACATGCCTCATATCACTCATATAAGAAATGAAAATATACTAAACCAGTAAAACAATTGAATTAGGACTTCAACGCTCAACGCCCAAGCCCACACTAAATGCCATTCGTCTCACAATTATAGGCGCTCAACGATAAAACTAGTGCTTAGCGCCAAGGACTTAAAGTACCTCCAAACCTTTAGAGGTCCCAACACTCAGGCACCGCTTAGCGTCAATCGTCTCGCATTTTTTAGCACTCAATGTCGATTCTGACGCTAAGCGTCACACCAGATATCAACACAGGTTTGGTTTTTCTTGAGAATTCTACTACTTGTCTTCATGACTCTAATTAGAACTTCCATTATAGATTTTTGGTTCAAAAAAATGGTTCTAAATTGAGGAAGGTAATACCAATTAGAGTTATGACTCAGGAATCCATCTTTCTTAATTTACCCCAAATTTAAACAATGCATTCACATCTCAATTCATTTAATACATCAATCAATTCACCAATTCACAACAATCGGTCCATCAATTCTAATTATACCATAACTATACAAAATGAAATCATCAACTCAATCAAGTATTAGCTTCCCTTACTAGTTATCCTTCTTAAACAACTTTATGAACGCTAAACACCTCTAACTCCATAGGATGTTCTATTTACATATAGAAATATCATAAGAATGATTAGGACATAATGTTATGATCATTGATCAACAAAGACTTATACAAATGAATAAAATGACGCATGCAAGTGGAAGAGAGGTCACATGCAACAAAAAACAAAAATAGACCAAAAAGAAGGCAGAAACTCAACTTACGTGAACAGAGAAACTGATCGGTCCAAGTTGAAGAGCTCGCCATGAGGATCACTCCTATGGTTTTAGATCTTCAATCAGGCGAACATAGGAGGAGAACTTTTAAAGAGAAGGCAGAGAACTCTAGAAAAGTAATTTCTAGATAGATAGTGTATTTTAAAATAATGAAACTCTTTTATAACAATTCTATTTATAATAAAACCTTTTAATATTAAAATAATCGTCTCACTATTTTTAAACCATTACCGGTCTTAAAATACAACTTTCTAAGGTTTTACAATTATAAACTATAATTATTATTGTTAAGTATTATTAGTATTATCAATTATAATAATAATAATAATTATTATTATTATTATATATTTTTACTATTATAATAATAATAATTATTATTATTATTAACAAATATAATTATTATAATAATAATTATAGTTATTATCAATTGCAATTGTAACTATAATTATATATTTAACAACTATAATAATTATTATTATAATAATAATAAGTATTATTGTTATTATGAATTATTATTATTATTATAATTATTATTTATTTTGGTTGTAGAATTAATTTTAGTACTATTTAGTTATTATTATTAGTATTATTATAATTCTTCTGATGCTAAGTTCAATGGTAGAATTTAGGTATTGTTTGTCTTGGAGCGTCGATATTTTGTACTTAAAAAATGTAACATAGTATTTAAACTATGACCATAGTCTTACATTACTTAAAAATTGAGACCTAAGAAAAATGACGAATCATCCCTAATGATGGCTTAAGGAACTGATGGTTCTGTTACCGGTCTCACGGGACCGATAGTTCCGTTACCGGTCCCACAAAACCGATGGTTTCGTTATCAGTTTCACGAGACCGATGATTCTGTTACCGGTTCCACGAGATTGATGGTTCAAGTTAAACAATTTTGTATTATTTTATTTTGTAGAGGGTTATATTTCAACATATGTCTACACACCCTTGAATATATCTCTCTCTAAGTTAAAGTGTTTGTATGTGTTTCATGTTTTTTTTTTTTACAAATTTTAACATTAACTTCAATTTTGTTTTATGGGACAATTTATATTTCATAATATACCTACATGTTTATTTAACTTTTTACATAATTTTGCTTTTATTTATTATGGGTCATGTTTCAATTAGTAACATTTTTTTTGTTTTTTGTTTAGTTGCACTTTTTATTTTTTATTTTTTGTTGATTTATTTCTACATCTTTTGTTATTTATATGTTTATCATTATTGCTATTTATATGTTTATGTTATTATTATTGATATTATTATTATTATTTTAATACGTATTATCATAAAATAATATAATTATTTAATTTTTATATGACTTAAATTTTTATTTCTAAAACATACCTCTATATATACATATATAATTGTAATAATATATATATATATATATATATATATATTAAATTTATTTAAACAAATATATTTCTTAATTATATTATTTTTCCGATAAAAACAAAAATAAATAGTGGCGTGGGTTGACATATTAATTGTTATGATATTTAATTCTTTTATTTTTTTTAGTAATTTTTGTCTATAATCTTTTTATTATTTCCTTTGGTAAAATAATTTAAACACCGTCTGTTCAAAAAGCTATATGATAGGTAAATAAAGTATATTATATATAGAGTTATCTTTCTACCTTATATATTTGAATAATATAAATTTTTTTAATTGATTAATTAATATTTTAATAATAAATAAAAATAATTGTTATTTTTATATTATTAATTATCTTACTAAAATTAATAATTTAAATAAAATATTATTATATAATTTTTGTTTTATATAATATAATTAAATGTTAGTTTTTTAAATTATTTTTTATTTTAACTTTAACGAAATTAATTTTAAATTATTCTTATTTTAAATTTTAATTATAAAAATTTAAATAGACCTTGACTGCCTGTTCCAGTCTACCTATAACCTATGAATTAGCTGGTGAGATAGCAAATGAAAACTCAGAAGATATTGTCTTTTCTGAAAAAAAAAATGAAAAAAATAATAGCACTGTTGTTTTTGCATGCTTAAGGTTACAAGTAATAATAATTGAAAACAAAATTTTTTTGAAAAATTTATTAACAATAAATATAATAAGATAAAATGGTAATTTTTCATTTATTATTTTCTAATTTCTTCAAAAACAGTGGGATAGAATTTTGTAGTAATTTCTCTATTTTATCTCTGTCATTTTCTTGCATCTCTCCAAAAAAATAATATGATCATCCTTTATGTCTTCTTTTTCAATTTTCTTGAACAATAAAAAAACATAGCCTAAGACCTTATTTGTATTCACAACAAGAAAAGTAAAAAAAAAAAGAAAAAAGAAAAAAAGTCTAATAGCAAGAAAATAAAGAAAAAATAAATAAGACAAAAACACATTAATAAAAAAGTGAATAATATATATATATATATATATATATATATATATATATAATATAATATAATCAATTATATTTTATTTTTGAAGTTGTTGTAGAATATATAAATTATTATGTAACACAAGTAAAATAAATCGAGTCAAAGTGTAATGGTGATTATTCTTAGAATTAATATCAAAATTAAGTTGATGAATTTGAATTTTCGAAATTTCTGATAGGAAAAACAAAAGGTCTGCTTCAAGGATTTGTTTGTTGCACCAATAATAGAATTGATGGACACCATCTTATTCTAATAAATTAATTGTTGTGAGAAAGTAATTTATATATATATATATATATATATATATATATATATATATATATATATATATATATATATATACCACTATAACAATGGAACTAAAAAAACCTCTACTTAATTTTTTTAAAAAGGTATCTAAAATATATAAAATTAAAAAATAATATGAGGTCTTGCTACACAATTTCTTTATTAAATTATAAAAAAATTAAAATATCCTTAAAAACACCTTAGAGAAAAAGTTTATACTTTTAAACATAAAATTACTAATTTAACTATTTATTTTAAAAGTTGTCCATTTTAATACGTTTTAGAAAGTACTAGTCACTTTTGTTTTGGTTCATGAATCACGTGGATAAGAAACAGAACGTGAAACTCAAATGAAATCACATGTTTTGATATTTCTTATCTGCATAATTTAGACCATAACATATAAAATTCAAGTTAAAATTCCAGATTAATATAAAAATTTCATACTAATAGGAAAACGAAACATGACTTGTGCTTTGTTGTTAATTGTTTTTTCTACCGATATTATAGCTGTCAAAATGGGTTAGAATCCGCGTGTCAACGGGTTTGGACAAGGTCGGGTTGAAATCCTTTTTACAAATTTTAATACAGGTTGATTTTTGACCTGACTCATCTAGAATCCAGCTCACCCGGGTTGAACCCGTGGTGAGTTAGGTTGGCTCACCAACTTGTAGATAAAAGAGTTACACAAGTATTTTTTATTAAGTTGGGCTTTACATCTGGGTCATGTTAGGTTGTTTTATTTAGCCAACACATAAATAATTTATATTTTTTGATTTTGGTTTGTATTTGGATTGTATTAAAGTTTATTTAGATTTTAATTAGAAATATAATTTAGTTTTGACTGAAAAAAATAAAAAAATTGTATTTTTTTTAATTGAGTGAACTCGTGAGCTAACCCGTTTAACCCACCAATCCATGATGGGCCGGGTCGGGTTCGAATTTTTTTAACTCGCTAAAAAGTTAGTCGAATTAGGTTGACTCACTAAATAATCAACTCCTGGTGAGTCGGACCGGATTGCCCGTTTTGATAGATCTAACCGACATAAACTATTCATTTTATCTAAATAATTTACTTAATAAATAAAGTTTAGTGAAAAATTATCTCTTTGTCAAAGTTTAAATTTGAAATTTGAAAAATATTCGAAGGATTTAATCTTGTATTTAATGTAGCTAATTTTTTTATTTATTGCTTTTTTTTATCTTCACTTTAACATTGCAGTTATGAAAATCAATCACCTAATAGTGATTGCATTTGAAATATATCTCATACAAATATAATTTATATACATTATGTCTATATTTGTGGATCGGATACTCTTATACCTATTGATTAATTTTTTCTTTTTCTTTTTTAATTTTAATAGATACTTGCATATTTCAATTTTAATTTATATATTTTGGTCAATAGTGTTTACTTTATTTTTATTTGAAAAACATTTTTAAGGAATTTGTTAAAACACCTACCAGTATATTATGTCTAGAGTCAAGTTTATTTGTCTGATAAACTTATGACTCATTCATGAAGTTTTTTTCCGTGTCTATCACATAATCTGTCCAACAAAAGAATTTGATTTCTTATATACTAATATTTCAGCTTTATATTCTTAAATTCCATGAAACTCTTTTAATTTCTAAGTTTTCAAGTATTAAATAATGAAATTTTAGTTTTCGCAAAAATTATGAAAACTCTTTTATTTGCGTCTAGAGAAAATATTGTGTATGCAATAAAATACACCTCTATGGAGTATATATTTATATTTTAAAATACTTTTACCTTGGTGTCTCTCACGACGAGCTTTTAAGTGTATTATATATTTATAATTTTGAAATTATTTAAAAATATAAAATATATATCTATATTTTGTACATATTGATCAAAATTTTAAATATAGTAGCTGCTAATCTGTCCTATCATAAATATATTTAAAAATCATTCACCACAAATACATCAAGTTTAATTACTTATAAATATTATCCTTGTTTGGACAAACTTTTTAATAAATTCTTCAGAAAAAAAGAGTGAATTCGAATTCTAAATAAGTAAGATTATCTCAAATAGAAGTTAAAAGACAATTCAATGTAAACTATAAATAAAAATACATGTTAACAAATTTAATAAAATATCAATTTTAATAAAAATTAAAGGGTTAAATATGTTTTTGGTCTTTCAACTTTGAGTGAAATTTAGAATTAGTTCCTCTTGAAAACCTTGAACCAATTAAAATTGTTCCAATTTTCACTAAAAGTTGAATGATCAAAAACATATTTAACCCAAAATCAAATTTATTTTCAATTTGAAGAGGGAAGAAAGTGTTCACTTAAAAAAATGAGATTTAATTGAGACAAAATAAAAATATAGGGACTAAATTAAGACTAACATGATGATAACATATGACACTGCCATTGTCAAATCACACTGTCATTATCACATAACACGACGTCAGTTTGACACATGAAAAACTTTTACTTTTTTAAAAAAAGTAAAAAAAAAAAAAACACAAACTGACACGTGACACCTTCTAACGTTTTTAATACAATACTCACTGAAATAACTTGATTCCATCAAATATCCTAAAATGAAAACTAAATTGAAACACATAAACTATAATATAAGAGTTTCATATAAAAATAGGAAAAAAAAACCATCATTTAACCTAGATAATAATCTAGTCAAGTGGTTCAATTATTGGTGGGGAAAGACTTTTTCTATTATATATATATATATATATATATATATATATA
>Ga0214543_1012507_pt1 | contig 11251 bp, 16 predicted proteins | sample CNSS2metaG_FD_160094 | JGI IMG/M metagenome (GOLD analysis project Ga0214543, IMG submission 160094) | Root nodule microbial communities from cowpea collected in UCLA plant growth center, Los Angeles, California, USA - CNSS2 | ecosystem: Host-associated > Plants > Roots > Nodule | place: USA...
GCTTGGATGACCTAACTGAGCATGAATAAGAGAGGGAGACTCCATAACTGCACCAACGTGTGTAGAGGGACGGAGATGATAAAGACCATGAGACTCATATCCTGTGCCAATCACTTGTTTCGAACTCCGGTCCTGTAAACAAACAGAATTGTTGGTAAAAGAAACAACACAATCAAGAGAACAAGTTAGGCGACTGAAGACCCAAGGACATAAAGAACATTATCAATGGTTAAAGAAGGAAAAAGTTTAACCGTGCCAACACCATGAGATGAGACTCTAGAACCATCAGCCAGTGTAACAGAAGGTAAAGGATTAGTAGAAGATAAAGAAGAGAACAAAGATTTGTTACCAGTAATATGATCAGTGGCTCCTGAATCAAAACTCCAAGGACCAGGAGAAGAAGATTGAGTTAGACCAACAAAAGATGTACCTGCGTGAGCAACAAACGCAGTGGAACTAGAAAACTGTTGATCCTTATACCATTTGAGAAATTTGTTGAACATAACAAGTATATCGGATGAAACAGAAGAGATTTCAGAACTGAAAGAGGCAGTGGAAGACACCATGGAGGAACTGGAAGAGACGCGGCTTCGAATGGCGCGTGAGGGACGATCAGAACTGTATGGTCATCGGTCGAAACTAACACTCTGACGACGATGACTCGGCGGCGACAGTGGTGGCGACTCCGACAGTGGCTCCGGCGGCCACTCCGACGACGGCTCCGACAACGTCTCCGACGACGGCTCCGGTGGCAGCAGCGGCGGTGGCAGCAGAGGCGGAGGCAGCGGTAGCGAAAAAAAAAAAACCTTAAGCTCTAGATACCATGTTAGAAGTGGGTTTAAATCCTAACTCAACCCCACAAAACTAGCTTGTAAGGTGAGGTTTGCACCTCATTTATATATTGTGAATTAGCCTTATCTCTAGTCGATGTGGGACTTCCAACACACCCTCTCACGCCGAGGTATATTCATCTCGTGCGTGGGATAAGAAATTAGTGAGTGGTCCGTTAGCGGTGGAATGTCCAAGAAAGTTCGCTAGGATAGGCTTTAACTTGACTCTGATACCATGTTGAGAATAAAGGAAATAGGGATTGAGATTAATCTCCCTTGTGTATAAACCACACATAGGGTAATCTATTTATAATAGAGAGAGGTACAAGTAAAAAGAGTGACTAAAAATAAAAAGATTAAATAGAAGATATTGTTTGATATTGTGGTTATCAATATCTAACAATATCTTAATAATATCAAACAATATCTAACAGATCTATTTGGTCTCCATGACTTAAAAGTTTTCTCTGCAAGATATAGTTAACCGTAGTTATGTTGAAGGAATAGTTTTTCTACAACCATTTTGAAAATGCAGCAAGGACTAGGGCCAGTACAATTAGCCTCATTGCACTCAAGTATCAAATACTCTTTGTAAAAAGAGAACTTTGCCTTATCACCCATGAACAAAAAAATGGGAAAACCAAATAAACCTCTTCGCAGCTCAAAGAAATCATTATATGTCAGTTACTAAAACCAAACCACTTCTACATATCCCTAATAAATCAATTTTTAGACATGGCTGATTTCCACTTGTATAGTGGAGCACCAACGTGATTCTTTCTTCGGTTATAATTCTTCCCGTGTCTTGTTTTGCAAAAATGTACGCATGAGCATAACAATTAACATGTGATAAAACCACAAAGTTGCATCATTCTGAATGGGCTAATAAATGAACAACTAATAACAAATTATTGTCAATACAAACAACTGTAACCAAACATATATGAAAGAAGTAAAACCTGATAGATTTCCCTGACGAATCTTTGCTTTGAGGTTGTACAAATGTCTTGGTGTTGATTGCATATCTGGATTACTTTGCTCGAGAGCTTTAAGCACTTGACGAGGTTTTATACCAGCTTTGGTCATTTGTTTGATTTGTCTCACTTCTTCCTCAGTGAAACGTCGACTATAAGGATGTTCTGAAATGTCTTTCAATGGTTCATGGTTGTGATCTCCATTTTTTATGGTAAGTACCCATGCTTCTTCCTCCTTTTTACCAATGGCTTCAAAAGGACAGTTTATAAGCTGTGAAGTTGCTTTCCTTTTGCGCTTACTTTCATCAATTTTCTGCCTATTACGATAGACACCCCCTCTGTCACAGCCAAGGATGACTCTTCTATCCTTTCTGGACTTCTTGATGGTCACAACATATCCTTGATTAGCACCAAAGTCACGAACATGTTTAATAAGGTCTTCACGGTCTTGGAAACTTCCGGGCGTTGGAGAAAGCATCCTTCTTAGTCCTGTAGGCTCTGATTGATTAAGAGTCTCCATTAATATGTCAAAAACAATATCCTAGGTCAAAATTAACAAATTAAAAGGAAAATATAAATCAGCAATTAGGGAAATGTGTTGATTAAAAAAAGCAACTAGAGAAATACAAAATCTGTTGTTTTAGCTAAAGCTGTAAAGTTAAATTCTGTCATAAAATGCTTCTTCTTTTCCTTTTACTATGTTGATAAAACTCATGTTTTTGGTTAAGTGTGAAACAGGGAAGCTCTAGGAGAACAAGAACGAAAATGACAATCAAAGAAGACTTTCTGAAATGTTTTGAGCACATCCTACAGAGCACCACCGTGTTGGTTGTTAGTTTTGACGTGCTGAGCACTATTTAATTTTTATGAGTTCAATTGCTACATTTATAATAAAACCCCAATCTTCCTAAGAGATGATTCCTTATGTTCAATCCAATGTCATCAAATATCCTACACAAAAATCGGGAACAACAAACTATTTGATATTCAGCTTTATTTATCCATAATAATATTCTATTGGGTAATAATAGAATATCACCTACAGCCTTTTTCATGGTGCAATTATACCCAAAACTTTCGAGACATACAATTGATTCAAATTATTTGCAGTAACTTGATGTTGAAGAATGCTAGCAACACACTCCTTCTGACATACTTTTAACTATTGGTTAAAAATTTATTAATAACCACAAAATAATGAGTAAGAAGTGAATCCCCTAGAATTTAGTGGTCTAATAGATTTCACCAAACATTTAAGAGCCTACACAAATGAGTACCTAACTGGCATTTCTCACTTGATATTTCCAAATTATTCTCAGGTAATGAAGAACTAACGAACTTGCTCTATTTTCCATCAATCAGTGTGCAGAACAATGTTGTGAATACCCAATACCATTGTTGACTGAAACTGTAGCATTTTGGCAAGAAGACTCCGGACACTAACGAAAAATTCAAATACTTTCCCTCCACACCAAAACCAAAAACGGTAGAAGAACAGATTCTCTCTCAGACACACAGGGCCATGATGATTAAGGTTAACCCAATACTCCGCAGAGTTGAAAGACCAACATTAACAGTGTGATAGCCAAAAAAGATTGATATTTCTCACCTGATCATCACAACTCGAACGTTCCACCCTAAGATTGTTCCTATAAGCCCCAACACAAGAACTATGCCTAGGAAGTATAGGATTTTAGGAGGAAGAAGTTAAGTGGTGCAGAGAGAGAAATCAATGTATTCTCATCATATTTCTCTGGCTGTTTCAGCCTTTGAAATCCTGTGAAACACCTTCGGACCCACGCATTGTAAAGAAGATAACGAGCCTTACTGTCAAATTTCTGCTGGGCTTTGTAATTTCTCTTCTCTTCGTCTGTTGCCTTTGCTCCCAATTCAGGCAATCCATCAAGCACAACATCTGCAACATCTTGGAAGCCAAAGATGGCTTGCATCTTGATGCGCCGGTCATCGAACGACTTCCATCAAACACCGGCAACGCTCCCTGCATCATTCCTCCTACTCCAGCCATGACAGTTTCTTGATCGAGTTCTTGAAGTTCCACAATTTCTTGTTTATACTGACAAGAACAGAAAATACACGCGCCTACTGTTGAACGCATATATATAGAAAGAGACTTACAACCAATTTGAAGTCTTCGAACAAATAATCTATCATTAGATAAACTTAAAACTTAAACTAATTAACTAAAACAAATCATATAAGATAACTTCCAACCATAATAAATCATTACTTAAATATTCAAAATTCAAGTACACGAAAGTCTAGTAATTTTAACATTTCTCTTTGAGATTTGTCATGGAAATATTGAGTTTTAACTTTATGAAGTTAGAACTTTGTGTCAGAAACATTTTAGTAACAATTTCTATCAATTTCTTCATTTGAATTGTTGTTACTATAATTATTTAGTTTAGCTCCTCTTGTCTTAAGGTAATGTATGTCAAGGTTTGTAACATGAAATTCATCTTACATAAATTTTATGGCATCAAGCTTATGGACCCGATCTTTCATTCCAAAATCATTTCTATCAATTTTTACAATAAAAGAGTGATCTTCAATTATTCTATCTACGAATAAAATTTATTTCCAATCTTTATTAATGGTAAAAAAAACGATGTTTTTCTTTAGAAGAGACTTCAAATCATTTTTTAATAATTGTGAACACTAAGAAAGTTTTGATTCAATTTGGAGCATATGTGACAAATATTGATATAAAAATATTTATTTTCCTTTGATCGTACATCTTTATCATTTTCCAATTAAACTTTTGTTTGAATGGACCAAGGAGAAAAAAACAAAATTATTCGATCATGTGATTAGTGTAATCATTGTCAACAAGTCAAATTGTTATTTTTTTTAGGAAAGTAATAGGTTAACAAATTTTTTTTAACTTAATAAATTATTTATTTAGGTAAAAAAGCACTATTTTATTATTTTATTTTAGTTAAAAAATAAAAAATTAATCTATTTTAATTTTATTTATGGAAATTTTTGTCAAATTTATTAAAAAATTGTCAAAAGATAATTTTCTATTTTTTAATCAATATTATTTGTTAAATGAATTGTTGCTTGTATTAACACAAAAAAAAAGTCTATCAATAAGTGGATTTTTGGAACTCAGTTTGCATAAATGTCTTCTTTGATCGCGTTTAGTGTGAGATTTGTGATTTTAAGTTGATATTAGGTATTTGATTAATTTTAGATTTATTAGATGTTTTATATTTCTATAATTTTGGATTGATTAGATGTTTGATTAATTTATAATTTACTAAATTATAAATTATTATTGAGAATTATAAACCAATTTATTATTAGTTTATATAAATGGTGCATTGTTAGTTTATATTAGGATTTATTAAAATTTTAGATATAAAGATTGAGTGAACCTTTTAAGGCCCATTAAAAATGTTCCAATTCTTCTGGCCTAAAAATGTAAGGGGCTGCCGTTGCGAGTGGGCCTACGGGCTGGCCCAGTAGATAAAACCACTCTTCGTTGCCCTAAGTCTCACTTTTCCCCTCTTTTCAGAAAACCTAAGACCTGCAGCCGTCAACCCCTCTGCTAGGGTTGTGCCTCCGTTATTACGTTGAGCCAGGAAGTTCTGTTCCTCCATGTAAGTGACCTTCGAGTTCATGCTAGTTCCCTTTCTATAACTTTTTCGTAATCTGTTGTAAGAGCCTGGGTTAACCCCATTTGTCTGGTTCTGTTCCACTCTCACCTCAGCCCTGTAGTTCATCCTTGGAGCTATCGTGCTCGTGGTCGTACAGTCGGGGTCTTCGCTATACTTTTTCCAGGTACGGGGAAGTTAGAATCTGAGTCTTGATTATTTTATGGATGGGTTAGAGTTTGTTAGATGTTGTATGCACTATATGATTGTGTTGAATGTGTGAACTGCCATGTACTATCCTTTTTGGGTGCGAACAGGTGACTGTTACAGGAGAACAGTGGCGAGACCTGTTAATCTCGCCCAAGCGAGCCAGTCTTGCCTAGGCGAGATGAACAGGGAGCTCGCCTAGGACTTTTGCGCGAAAGGTCGCCCAGGCGACCAGCTCGGCTTTTTGAGCGAGCAAGCATCTCGCCCAAGCGAGAGGGCTCTCGCCTAAGCGAGATCCCGCGTGTGCTCCTGCTGCCTTTTTCGAGCCCTCACCTAGGCGAAGGGGGCTCGCCTGGGTGAGAACGTCTCGCCTAAGCGAGACCCATCAACCTGAGCGAGGTGCTGGGCGAGGCAGTGCGAGGTGTGATTGTTTTTCTTGGCTTTGTGTGGATAATGCTCGCTTGATTTTAAGTATTCTGCTGAAAGTTTGAGATGAGTGAGTATGAATGAGTGGTGCAAGTCATAAATTGTGAATATTGGGTTGTTATGAGTTTAGCATGCGATTTTAATGACATGGTTGGTATCAAAGAGGCATGATAATGAGATGAGATGGAAATCCTTTATGCATGGATGGTTTGTGATGAGTTGAAATGGGTTAGGCCTGATTCATGAAAAGGCATTAACTTTAAAGGTTGGTACGATTAATGTATATCTATGCATGGTGAATATTCTTTGACTGTGTGAATATGGTTGATCTGTGTCAGTGCATAATTCCTTGGAGTCTCTAGGTGAGACTTTTAGGGTCGCGCTTCAGTGGTCGGGACGTAATTCCATGGCCCTTGTTAGTGGGTGTCCATGGTGGTGCCCCATCTGTATAACTAGGTAAGGATTCAAGGTAAGGTTGCATCCTGACGCTCTAAGGAGTCAGTTAGTCTCACCTAGAGCGGACTTACTCATGTGGTGAGAGTAGCAGGAGGCCTGAAACTCATTCAAGGCTAACCTTGTGGTGAGGGAAATTGATTCATTGTAACACTTGTGACATATAGCTCGGGGGTGAGCAGCTCGGGGGTGTGTAGAGGTATCCACCACAAGTGCGAGCATCCGCTAAATCTGACCAAGTTATACGTATCCGGATGGGTCAAGTCGAGTCGTAGTGTATCGATTTAAAGTCATAACATGCTTGGTTGTTGTATGGATATTGAATGGTGAAAATATATTTGACTGTATGATGAGAATATTGTTGGCTTTAGCTTACCATGTTTGTTGTATGGTTGTCTTGTATGTGGCTATTCTTTCTTGCGATGATCATCAATTTAATTTATGGGAACAGATGGGCGAGGTTCCCGCGGTCAGCAAGGAAATGGCGATTCCGCTGCTTAGCCATCTGGGCTGGACTTCATATTTCTTTTCTTCATGGTTTTCGTTAGGGCTATGGCCCATGTATTGTTTTATGCCTTGCTACTCTTTTCTCTTTTGCTAGACTTGTATTTTGGGTTCCGTTGGCATCGTGGTGTGCCCAAGTTGTAGGGGTTGCGTTAAGGACCCCAGGACTATGCTACAATACTATTTTGTGTGACGTTTCCTTTAATTTCGCGTAATAATTAAATGGGACGTTACATTTATGGTATCAGAGCGGTCATTCCTTAGGTCTGTGGACTTGGATATCCGCTTAGCTTTCTCTGTGTCTTCTGAGTGTTCTTAGTTAAATTCTTGCCTTATTCAAGCCTAACCAAGTGATTTTCTGTGTGCCAGTGAACCATGGCACCTCCTCGTCGAACTTCTCAATCATCCCAGGGGGACGCACCTGATATTGCCAGAGCAATAGAGGCGATGGTAGTGGCTATGGCACAATAGAGTGTCGCGATGATGCAGCAGCATGAGGCATCCATGCACCAACAGGCGACGTCGCTTGAGTAGCAGCAGGTAGTGATGCAGCAGATGGAGGCTGCGAGGGTAGCTGCTGAGGATGCTCATCGGCAGCATATGGAGGCCCTCCGCCAGCTGGAGGAGAACAGGGTGGGTGCCCTATGTTTGGTCCTGAACCACAACCTGCAATTAGGGAGTGGAGCTTAGAGGATTTTCTGAAGCACCACCCAGCGAAGTTTGATGGGAAGACTAGTCCTGACGCCGCAGACCAATGGCTGAAGGACTTGGAGCGCATTTATGATGCGAAGATGTGCCCTGCGGAGAACAAGTTGGCATTCTCTGTGTACATGCTCACGGGGGAGGCTGAGCATTGGTGGATCAGCACTAAATCCATCCTGGAGGAGAGGGATGAGCCTGTGACATAGGAGGCTTTCAGAGAGATTCCTCTCAGAGTACTTCCCAGACAACATCCGATATGCCAAGGAGGTGGAGTTCCTCCAGTTGACCCAGGGAGGGAAGACGGTAACAGAGTATGCTGAGAGGTTCAAGCACCTCAGCCGCTTCTACACACTACCGCTTGATGAGGAGTGGAGGTGTCGTAAGTTCGAGAATGACCTTTGCGGTGATATCCGCTTGATGGTGGCTCCTTTGTCCATCAAGGATTTTGCCGCTCTGGTGGAGAAGGCCAAGGTGATGGAGAAGATGAAGCGTGAGGTGGAAGGTCAGCGCCCACAGCAGCCACAGCCGCCTCAGAGGATTGGTAGACCATGTGGGTCCAAGCCCAGACATGAGGAGCGGAGGAGACCATATGATAGACCCCACCATTAGCCTCAGGGGTCTAGGAGCTTTTCTCCTCAGCAGGGATGAGTTCAATGCTATATTTGTGGAGGCCCTCACTTGAGGAGTAGTTGTCCACGCATGGAGGGTTACCGCAGGTGCAACAATTGTGGCAAGGAAGGCCACTTTGGGAAGGATTGTCCCAACCTTGCTAGGGCAGCAACACGCCCTCCAGTTTAGACTCTCCATCAGCATCAGAGGAGGGACAGAGGCAACAGGCCTCAGGCGACCGGCAGGGTGTATGCTATGTCAGGAGCTGAGGCATCAAGCTCAGGTAACTTGGTTATGGGTAGTTGCATGATAGCTGGTACTTCTTGTTGTGTGTTGTATGATTCTGGAGCGACACACTCCTTTGTGTCAAATGCATGTGTGGAACGTTTGGGTCTGTCGGTGCGCGAGCTGCAATGTGAGCTTGCGATATCTACTCCAGCGTTGGGCTTGGTCAGGACGTCGTCCTTATGTGCTAGGTGTCTAGTGGAGGTAGAGGGACGCAGGTACAGGGTGAACTTAATCTGTTTGCCTCTACAAGAGTTGGAAGTGATCTTATGAATGGATTGGCTCTATGCCAATCGCGATCTTATAGACTGCCGAGAGAAGAAGCTGCTTTTCCCCAACATTGAGGAGCCTGAGTTGGTATCTTCTCAGGGTGTTATGAAGGAACTCCATTACGGCGCGCAGTGTTACATGATCTTCACACATCTGGAGGTGGAAGGAGGATAGACGACGTCAGTCATACTGGTTGTGCAAGATTTTGAGGATGTGTTCCCAAAGGAAGTGCCAGGGTTACCACCCCGCAGAGAGGTAGAGTTCTCTATCGATCTAGTACCGGGGACAAGTCCAATATCGATGGCTCCTTACCGCATGGCTCCGGCGGAGTTGGTTGAACTTAAGAAATAGATAGAGGAACTGATGGCGAAACAGTTTATCCGACCCAGCACTTCGCCTTGGGGAGCGCCAATGCTGTTAGTGAAGAAGAAGGATGGGAGTTCGCGTCTGTATGTGGACTATAGACAGTTGAACAAAATGACAATCAAGAATAAGTACCCTCTTCCGAGAATCGACGACTTGTTGGATCAGCTACATGGGTCAGCAGTATTCTCGAAGATTGATCTGCGGTCAGGATACCACCAGATACTGGTGAAGGACGATGACGTACCGAAGACGGCCTTTAGGTCCAAATATGGCCACTATGAGTATGTGATTATGCCGTTCGGTGTGCCAACGCTCTGGCAGTGTTCATGGACTACATGAATAGGATCTTCCGGCCTTTCCTAGATAAGTTTGTTGTAGTCTTCATAGACGACATCCTTATCTATTCCAGGACTCAGGAAGAGCATGCAGAACACCTGAGATTGGTGCTTGGTGTTTTGAGAGAGAGGCAACTGTATGCCAAGTTGTCCTAGTGTGAGTTCTGGATGAGTGAGGTTCAGTTTTTGGGGCATGTGATATCCTCCTAGGGGATTGCAGTGGACCCAGCGAAGGTTGAGGCAGTAGTAAAGTGGGAAAGTCCTAAGTCGGCCACGGAGATCAAGAGCTTCGTGGGGCTAACAGGCTACTATAGGAGGTTCATATAGGGATTCTCCAAGATAGTGGCACCTTTGACCTTGCTTACTCGGAAGGACCAACCTTTCACTTGGACAGATAAGTGTGAGGAAAGTTTCCAAGAGCTGAAGAGAAGATTGACTAGCGCTCCGATATTAGTGATCCTGGATGTCGGGAAGCCGTTTGAGGTCTACTGTGACGCCTCCCACCTCGGACTTGGTTGTGTATTGATGCAAGAGAAGAAGGCAGTGGCGTATGCGTCAAGACAACTTAAGGTGCATGAGCGTAATTACCCCACTCATGACCTAGAGTTGGCAGCCATAGTGTTTGCTTTGAAGATTTGGAGGCATTATCTTTATGGTGCCCAGTTCCGCGTGTTCAATGATCATAAGAGTCTCAAGTATTTGTTTGACCAGAAGGAGCTAAACATGAGACAGAGAAGATGGATGGAATTCCTGAAGGATTATGACTTCGAGCTTCTATATCACCCAAGGAAGGCAAATGTGGTGGCTGATTCATTGAGTAGGAAGACCGTACATGTTGCACACCTTATGGTCAGAGAGATGGAGTTACTAGAGAAATTCCGGGATATGAAGCTACATGTGGAGGTAGGGTCTGAGTTCATTAGATGTAGTACCCTAACTATATCTAGTGACTTCTTGGGCTCAGTGAGAGAGAGACAGTTATTGGATGACAGTCTGAACAGAGTCAGAGAACAGCTTGGGTCAGATGAGGCTAGAGATTTTGCTTTGGGTGATGATCGTATACTGCGGTTCCAGGGTAGGGTATGCGTACCTGATGATGTTGAGGTGAAGAAGTTAATTCTGGAGGAAGGGCACAAGAGTCGTCTTAGTCTGCACCCTGGCATGACTAAGATGTATCAGGATCTTAAGGAAACCTTCTGGTGGCAGGGAATGAAGAGGGATGTTGCTCAGTTCGTATCAGCATGTTTAACTTGCCAGAAGGCGAAGGTGAAGCACCAGAGGCCCGGTGGGAATCTACAGCCCTTGGAAATACCAGTGTGAAAATGGGACAACATCTCCATGGATTTTGTGACCCATCTACCACACACTTTTAGAGGGCATGACACCATCTGGGTGATAGTGGATCGATTGACCAAGAGTGCCCACTTCTTGGCAATGAACTTGAGGATGTCCATGGCCAAGTTGGCCCAGCTGTACGTTAAGGAGATCATGAGGTTGCATGGAGTCCCTTCGAGCATAGTTTTCGACAGAGACCCACGGTTTACCTCCCGATTCTGGCAAACCTTACAAGAGGCTTTGGGGACCAAGTTGACTATGAGCTCAGCCTACCATCCCCAGACTGATGGTCAATCAGAAAGGACCATTCAGTCACTTGAGGACTTACTACGGAC
>Ga0214543_1012508_pt1 | contig 11250 bp, 5 predicted proteins | sample CNSS2metaG_FD_160094 | JGI IMG/M metagenome (GOLD analysis project Ga0214543, IMG submission 160094) | Root nodule microbial communities from cowpea collected in UCLA plant growth center, Los Angeles, California, USA - CNSS2 | ecosystem: Host-associated > Plants > Roots > Nodule | place: USA...
TGGTTTTGTGTTCAAATAGGTCCCAATTTTCGTCAATTATGTTCAATTGGGTCCTTTTTTGCTAACACCGTTTAAATCATTAACGGCCATGAACAGTGACTGCCACGTGTCATTTCGTGGTTTTTTTGAATTTGTTTTATTTTTTTTTATTTTTTTTTATTTTTTATTTTTTTTAAATTTTTTTTAAATGTCCACGTGTCAATCTAGTAGTGTGCCACGTGTCAAAGTCAATATTCTATATTCAATTTGGTCCCTATATTTGTTATTTTTGTTCAATTAGGTCCTAATTTTTGTTAAGATTAACCAATTTGGTCCCTATAGAAGATGTGACCAAATTTAATTTTTATATCAAAGTTATAATGATGTGAATTTTAATATATTATATAAAGATATTTAATAAAAAATATGAATTTTAATATAAAAATTAAATTTGGTTTTAATTTAGAGAGGGACCAAATTGGTTAATGTTAATAAAAATTGGGACCTAATTAAACAAAAATAACAAATATAAGGACCAAATTGAATTTAGAACATTGACTTTGACACGTGGCACACTACTTGGTTGACACGTGGACATTTAAAAAAAAATTATAAAAATTTTTAAAATTTTTTTAAAAAAATTCAAAAAACCACGAAGTGACACGTGTCACACTCCTAGGTTGACACGTGTACATTTAAAAAAATTAACAAAATTTTAAAAAAAATTCAAAAAAAATTCAAAAAAATAAAAATAAAAATAAAAAAATTCAAAAAAACCACGAAGTGACATGTGGCAGTCACTGTTCATGGCCGTTAATGATTTAAACGGTGTTAGTAAAAAAGGACCCAATTAAACAAAATTGACAAAAATTGGGATCTATTTGAACACAAAACCAAAATTAGGACTTATTTGAAAAAACTTGACAAAAATTGGGACAAAAAAAGGTATTTTAACTATATTTTTATAAGGAAAAAAGAAATATCAGATGTGCGTTTGAGTTGTGCTTGACCAAACTTCAAACAGTTAATCCGTGTATATTATAAGGGCGCAAAATAATCAATTGGTTGGTACTCGAATACAAATAATGCTATATTATAACGAAGACATCTATAGAAGAATACAATTTATTTACATGAAATCAAGATATATGTATTTATAAATTTTGGTATTATTGGATTAAAATTTAGATAACTATTATAAACTCAATTTTAAAATTTAGTTCGACCAGTTAAATCGATTTGGTCAGGGACAAAGTTTTAGATAAGTCCGGTTACTTTATAAAACTGGACATTTCCGAAAGATGTGAAGTTAGAAGAAATAACAGTCACAATGATTATCTGCGATATGAACTGAAGTAATTTTTTGGTGTAATTTTTTTGAGGTTCTTTATCCTGTTTAGTAATTTTTTTTATCAATCTTATTCTTAAATTAATTGTATTTAATTTTTTTAAATTAAAATAATTTTCAAAGAACATGAAAAGGGATAATTTAAAAAAAAAATTAAACCAATTACCTCTTATCGGTTTAGCTATTTTAATATAGTTTATTGTCATCGTAAAAAACTCATAACGTTGACAATTAAGGATCCAATTCAATCCTTTTACATCCAAGATAAAGCTTACTACAATTAGGAGAGTTTACAATATGATTGGAATTGAAAATGCTCAAAACAATGATCTAATCCAAGATATATATTTTATCAAGTATAAGTGAAAGGACGGTATGATTCAGTATGATTCACGTACAACTCATTCATTCATGTCTAAACATTATCTTTAATACATTGAATTGTTTGTTTATGAGGGAAAAAAACACATTATCAAGATCTAACATCTTTACTCTCGAGAATTATTCTATTAGTAGAGGAATGAGAAAAAAACAATCAACACGAATATAATGTGAAAAATTTTAAAATTAGAGACAAAATCACGACTATTATCTAATGACAACTAAAAGATAACATTATGTGAAATTTTTTATAATACATATACTACTCTCTCATGCCATTTGATCATTGGTATACCCACATTCTTCAAAACATGCATTTAACTCAAACCTCACAACACTTTACTATAAGAGTATAAAAAGAGTTAAAGATAAATTTAAAGTGTTTTTGACTTGGAGTATCTAAACATCATGGATCTTATCCCAGGTAATGTGAAACTTTTCACGATATATTATTTTCATCAACCCAATAATTTATTTTATAGACACTAATTTGATGGTTTCAACTCTCACGAGTAAACATATTTGTCAATAAAGTTTTCCTAGATTATTCTTTATTCAATGGAAGCAAGAATTTATTTTGTAAACTCAATTTGTCTACCTTTATTATTGTTAGATGTAATGTTAGGTATTTAATGGTTATCTCTCAATCAAGTTCTTATATTTATTTTTTCAGAAAAGTCTATAATAATTTCTAATTCTGAGAATTTTTTTAATTCATTTACCAACCCAATAAGTAAGGCTTTAGAGAGTAAAGTTTATTTGTTATTATCTTTTATAGAAGTAAAAGATAAAGTCAATTTTACGAATATAGCAATTATTTAAAATTTGCTAGAAATTTTTCATAATGATATTCTTAGTTTGTCATCTAATAGAGAGATTGAATTTTCAATTGATTTGATGTCTAAATATAAACCAATTTCAATGGCACCTTATACAATGCCACCCTTTCAACTAGAAGACCCAAATAAATAACTGAAATAATTACTTAAGAAAATACATTCACTCTAGTATACAATCTTGAGGGGCTCGTGTTTTGTTAATTAAGAAGAAAGATAAAAGTTTTTAGGTTATGTGTAAATTATTTTCAATTAAATAAGTTCACTATAAAAAATAAATACAATTTTTCTGGAATAAATGATTTAATCGATCAAGTAAAAGAAATATTATATTTTCTAAGATAAATTTAAGGTCAGGATTTCATTTAATAAAAGTAAAAGCAGAAGACAGCAGAATTGCATTCAAAACCAAATTATGGTCACTAGGAATATCATGTAATGTCTTTTTTCGTGACCAGTACTGCCCTAGTATTAATAGATTATGACAACAAGATTTTTTTTCATACATATTTAGATAATTTTGTCATTGTTTTTTATTAATAATATTTTTGTTTAATTAATAGATTATGAGAACAAGATTTTTTTTCATACATATTTAGATCATTTTGTCATTGTTTTTTATTAATAATATTTTTGTTTATCTATGATTCATGAGGAGCATGAGGATCATCTTGCTCTTTAACTTTTGAAAGACCAACAATTATAAGCAAATCTATCTAAGTGTGAACTTCAATCTGAGGAAGTAAGATTATTGGGACACATAATTTCCAAAGAATTAAATTTTGTAAACCTAACAAAAGAGGAAGTAGTTCTATGATGGGAACTATCAAAGATGGTGATTGAAATTTGTAATTTTATCACTAGACATTATAGATGATGTATGAAAGGATTTTCTAATTAACTCATGAAGAAAGGTCAATTTTTTAATGGATGAAAAAAATGTGAGAAAATATAGTTTTCAATAACTCAATAAAAGATTAACCACTTCACTTAATCCTACTAAATATATTGTAATATTTTTGTGATTCCTTTAAAATGGAATTAGAATGTGTTCTTGCTCTAGATAGAATATGCTTCTAGATAATAAATAGCACATGAGAATAATTACCTAACTTGTGATCTAGAATTAGTTGACATGCACTCAAATATGGAGACATTATGTATGTAGTGATAAATTCAAGGTTTTTAGTTATCATAAAAGTTGAAAATATTTGTTTGATCAAAGGGAATTAAGCATGAGATAGAGAAGGTGGATGAAAGTTTTTAAAGGGTTATAATTTTGAATAAAGGATAGAGAAAATTTTAGCTTTGGATAGGAAATGATTTTTAAGATTTAAAAATAGAATATTCGTACCTAATGTTTTTCAAATTAAGAAGGTGATCTATAAGAGGAACATAAGAGAAAGTTGAGTATCCATCTAGGTGCAACAAAAATGCACCAAAATCTTTATGTTTTGGTTGCCCAAAATAAAAAAGGAAGTAATGCATGTAGCATAAATAGTTTAAATATTAGATTCTATATACATAGTCTTACATAATCTTCTCACTTCTTATATGTTAATATTATGTATTCATTAGAAAAATTGGTTGTATTGTAAATGAAAGAAATGATAAGGTAGCATAGGATTTTATCTAGTATATATAGTATTTGATAGGGATCCTAAGTTTACTTTTAAGTTTCAAGGGAGTTTACATCATGTCCTAGGAAACAAACTTCATCTTAGCTCAATCTATCATCTTTAAGGAAATGGACAATTAGAAAGGATAATCTAATCCTTAGAAGATTTTTTTAGAGCTTGTGTGCTAAGAGATTATGGTAGTTAAAATTGGTATTTTATTTTTATTGAATTCACATTCAATAACAATTTTAGTTTTAACATAGGTATGACACCATATCAGGCACTATATGAAATAAAATGTAGACCATATCTCTATGTGTTTGAGGTTGGAGCAAAATTTAATCTTAGTTCCTCAAATAATTAAACAAACCACAAAGAAAATCAAAATTATTCTCGAAAAAATTGGTAACAACTTAAAGCACACAAAAAGTTATGTTGTCAAGAAAATAAAACATCTTAATTTCCAAGAAGATTATCATGTATGGTGGAGGGTTACACCAATAACTAAAATTGGAAAGGTGATGAAAAAAAAAAACTCACTCCTCAATTTATTGGCCTATATCAAATTTTCAAAAAAATAGAAACCTGAGGTCTTGTTGCTTATCAAGTTTCTCTACCTCTTATTCTCAATTTCTTTTCCTCGTTGTGTTTAACTAAGGAAATTTTTAAAACTAATCTAAAAGTAAGAGAAAAAAAATACATCCTAACCAAATAATCATTACATTTCATTTCTAACAAGGGGATTGACAAGGAGAAATAGAGTAGATAAAAGTTGGATAAAAAAGACATGAGAGAAGTGAGATAGAAGAAAAAATTGGGTTACTCTATCATAGTAATTTTCAAAATTTTCAACTCATGTCTTTATCAAAATTTAAAATATTAAGGTAAGGAAATGAGACATCTATATTTTATAAAAATATTTATTTATTTTATCATTATCTTTATTCGGTATGTGATCCTAATACTAACACAAAAAAGACTTTATATATTTATTATTTTAAAATTTTTACGTCTGCTAAAATTCTCCACATAAATTTATATATATTGGCCTAATAATATATGTAAATTTACGTCAGTGCAACATATGTAATTCTAAATTAAGAGAGAAATATAGTCTCTCCTAGGTAGGGATGGCAAAAATACCTGTTCCTACGGGTATTCGTGGATAAAATCCGTTGCGGATAGATAGTACCCGCAAGTATTTATTATCCACGGGTACCGGGTATTTTAATGTCCACTTATAAATGGGTCGGGTGCGGGTATCATACTACTTATACTCGTAGGTACCCGTTACCCGCAAAAAAATTAAAATTAAAATTAAATTTATATTTTATTAAGTTAAATTTAATTAAAATTAAATTTATATTTTATTAGGTTAAATTTAATTAAAATTAAAATTTAATTTATATTATATTATATTATATATTTTTTATAATTTTATTTAAAACAAATTTATAAATATATATATATATATATATATATATATATATATATATATATATATATATATATATATTTAAATATTCACGGGTATGCGGGTATCCACGGATACCCGCAGGTTTTAAAAATATCTGCGGGCATTTTTTAAGCAGATACCCGACGGGTAAACGGACGGGTAGCAGGTGGATGTTTTTTTTTTGCGGGTCAGGTTATGGGTAGGCACTATTTGTGCTTGACCCAACCCGTTGTTATCCCTACTCCCATGTATGAAAAAATTAGGCACGAATACGTAGCAATAACAACGGGACGGGACACAGACGAGTTTCACTATCCCATACTTATCCTCATAGAAAAAATTCATCCCCATTTCTATATCCAAACCCAACGAGTATCAAACTTTCATTTCATCTCCATCCCCATCCCTACCGGGTAACAGGTATATTCTCGTACCGATACCCGTACCCATTTTCTATTTCAATATTAATTAATTATATTTTATAAACTATTAAAAAAATTACGGTAAACAATACATAATATTATCAAAAATATTAAAAGAATGGTTGTTTCTTCGATATCAAATATTTATAAATAAATTATAATTGTATACACTTCAAATTAGAACATCAAATAAAATTCATGAGAACCAAAACATTTATTAAATTTTCAAGCATTAATATAACCTAGTTGATAAAATTTAAAAATATTTTTAAAGAAATATAAAAGGAAAATAAATATTTAAATTAAAATATATTGTAAATGTCTCTTTACTTCAAATTTTTAAATTAAAATGAATCTATTTTTTATGTGAAGTTATAACACATCAAAATCACATAAAGAACAACTATTAAACTAATAATAATAAAATTTAACGTAGATCTTGTACCTTTCAAACTTCAATATATCTTAGATGGTGATAAAAAAAATTCATAACAATTAAATTAAATTTTTATATTATATTAAATTAAATTTATTTATACAATATAGTAACAAAATTATAGTATGATTGATAATGAGTTAGATAATAAAAAATAATTATATAAAATATATCAAAATAGTATTCTACAAGATAAAAATAAACAACAAATAAAAATATTACAAAATTATCAAATGTGTGTCTTAGAAACAATTTGAGAGACTATTGAATGAAATCGCACAAAGAAAAACAAATGTATCATTAAAGGTATGATAAGATGAAAAATACTTTAGAGATCTAAAAACACTTTTCAAATATCAACATAGTAAGTGGTTGAGAAATAACAAATTTTTTTTTAGCGAAGCAAAAAAGTTCTTCAAATAAAACAAAAATTAGTAGTAATAGAGAAAAGAAGATATTTTTTTATATTACACAGTAGATGAAAGGTTTATGTTATTGAACACTTAAATTGAAAGTGTTAAAAATTCTCATGTGAAATAAAAATATACAATAAATAAAAATATCAAAAAAGAATAGAAATATTCAAATGTGTAGATAAAAAATATTTAATTGACATACATCATTTGAACATAATTGCATAAAGGTCATTATAAGATGAAAAATATATTGCGGATGCAAATGAATTTCATGACAAACCAATTAATTAGAAGAAATAAAAAATATTTAGTGTGTAGTAATATATGTGTGTGTTTGTGTGTGTGTGTGTATATATATATATAACGTTACTTAATTAACTTAATTAACTATCAATATTTTAATAATTTAAGTAGGGACGGGGATATGGCGAGGACAAGTATTATGGCAGGGATGAAGATAGGGACTGGGGAATTTGTACATCCTCATACCCAATTGAAAAAGTTGGGGACTCCTCATACCTATACCCATCCCCAGTAAATGCGAAGATTTTCTATCAAAACAGGAACGTGTTCGAACAATACTCACAGGGACCCGGCTTATTTGTCATCTCTATACACTAGATATGTGAAAGCTACTTGAAATTTTAGGGTATATCTTAATTCATTTATCTATACTCAGAAATCTCTATATACCTTTACTGAAAGTGTAGAAAAATGACTCAAGAGTAGTGTACATTGTTTGCACTTCTGAGACAGTATCATAGGAAGATTAATCCAACTAGTTGCTAATAAAATTAATTATATCATAGATGCTTCTGACACAAAGAAGACTTTTTACGTTTGTTATTTTAAACTTTTTACATCTGCTAAAATTCTACACGTAAATTTACATATATTGGTCTAATAATATATGTAAATTTATGCCAATGCAACATACGTAAATCTATTATTATTAGGCCAACATATGTAAATCTTTTACCTTTTTTTTTCTTAAATATACACCAAATTTAGAGAGAAATATAATCTCTCCCATGTAGGGATGACAAAAATACTCAGGCCTGCAACATTGCTACTGGAAATTACTTATTTAAAATAAAGAAATAAGAAAAGAACATCAAACGTCAGATCTTTTATTATTCCCAAACGCGGGAAAAATCCAAAATATCTTTAAACGCGCCAAAATCATTTAATAATAGTAAATAAGATTATTACAAATTTTCCAAAATCCAATAAAATAACAGTAACATAAATATTTCCTAGCTCCAACCCAAGCTAGCCCCTCTCTCCATCTCAAGTGTTAGCAGCATCACCTGTATCATCAACTGCTCCCGTGTAAAGAATTACACGATCATCGTCAAGCACAAATAGAAATGGTGAGCTCAACAATAAAAGAAAACACATCAAGTAAATAATATACATACACCCCATTATATTATTATAATTAGACCTTGGCCAAGTCCTTAAGACCCTAAGGCTTTTCAGTCTTCAAATCACACCACATAGTTAGCCATGGACTCAAGATTTATGATGCTCGCATGAACCTGCCCGCTCGTGGTCATGCCTCTATGAACCTCCCCATTCGTAGTCCTACTCTACGGACCTACCCGCCCGTAGTCCAACACATGTGACCCACCAGCTACGTACCTCCTCGCACGTAGCATCTATCAAATGTGAGCACAGAACATACGAACCTACCTCGCTCGTATCCCCACATGAGAGTACTGAGTATGAACCTCCCCGCTCATACCATCACATGTTAACCACCATTCATGAACCTACCCGCTCATGGCATAACATCTCCTGATCCACGTTCGCATCAATGCGTACAAATAACACACACAAACTACATTAAACTCGCTTGGGATAGAAGCCTTCGCTCAAGCGAGCAGGCCTGACTCGCTTAAGCTGGGCGTTCTCGCCTGAGCGAGTGCATCATAGGGACTATTCGCAAAGGCTTGCTTAGGCGAGACCTCTCACGCTTAGGCGAGATAACTGCTCGCCCAAACACCAAAGATCCATCACCTAGGCAGCAATTCGAGCAAAACACGCAAATCTCTCACCCTTTCTCGCGTAGGCGAGTAACTCTCGCCTGAGCGAGATACTCTGTTGCCCAAACGTTAGGCTCTCCGCTTGAGCGAGAGGCTCGAGCAGATTCAGGGTTGAACCTCTGTTATTCTCACCTAAGCGAGCCTTGCTCGCTTGAGCGAAAGTAGCAGACAAAGAGGGAGAACTAGGTCTAGATATTATGATGATTCAAAAATAGACGAATTTAACTCTTTCAGGCTTAAGGAAAAAGGAATATAATAAATTTAGGAAAAAAGAACTATTTTTTATCGACCCAGTTCGCCTGTCTAGAAAAAATAATAAACAATTTTTTAAGTCGTCCTTGTCCAACCGCGCAAACACCAGAAAAATAATGCCCAAACCCTAATCCAACATTTTCATGCAATCTATGGAAGTTAGCAATTCTCATAGACATGTTTTAATTTTGATTGATCATTCAACACTTCATTTTAAACCCCAAACAGCCCTATAAAGTAAATCCCCATTAGGTTCATACAAAGCACAAGAGGTTATTCCAAAAAAACATCAACCCACAACAACCCTTTAATCCCATCACACAGAACAAGAAAATTCATGGCAATACAGGTTTATTCATGCACATCACAAAAATACACAAATTATGTTATCACAATACATATGCAAAAGAGCTCCCCTAACCTGGTTTTCCTCTACTCAAAATTATGGGTTGTTTTCCCAGCCTCCCTTGGCTGCCCATTGTCTATAGGGTTTTCCCACCCTTTCACATTCAGACCACAATTATATTAGCAAAAATAAAGGGGTTAATTTTGTTCCGAGCAAGGTTTAAACATACAACCTTGCAATTACAAAGTCAAAGCACAACCAATTCAACCAATTCATATTTCGTGATAATTCTTATAATTTTAGGATTACATTATCACTACTCACATTAATTCATAACCTTAAAATAATGCACAAAACAAAATAACATACAATTGGCATACATAAGACTCGAACACAAGTCCTCTCACACAATCAAGTACTTTCAACCATTTAAGCTAATACTTTTCCACATCACAACAATTAGCATTAAATGTCATAAAGGCTTCTACGACCCACATTTATTAAATAATTATTTATTTAATTATTTAATTCTCGGGTCTTACAAGGCCCGCATGTATCCATAGATAAAATCCGCTGCGGGTAGCAGGTATTTTAATAATTGCTTATAAACGGGTCGAGTGCGGGTATCATACTACCCGTACTCGTGGTGCTCGTTACCCGTAAAAAAATAAAATAAAATATATATTTTATTAAGTTAATTAAATTTAAAATTAAATTTTACTAGGTTAAATTTAATTTATATTATATTATATATTTTTTATAATTTTATTTTAAAACAATTATAAAAAATTTATATATTCATGGATACCCGTGAATTTTAAAAAAATTTGTGGGTATTTTCTTAACGGATATCTAACTGGTAAACAAACGGGTAACAGGCGAATTTTTTTTTTGCTGGTCAGGTTACGGGTAGGCACTATCTGTGCCCGACCCGACCCTTTGCCATCCTTACTCCCATGAATGAAAAAATCAGGCACGAATACACTAGATATGTGAAAGCTACTTGAAATTTATCTCTACTAAAAAATCTCTATATACCTTTACTAAAAGTTCAGAAAAATGACTCAAAGTAGCATACATTGTATGCACTTCTGAGATAGTATCATAGGAAGATTAATCCCACTAGTTGCTAATAAAATTATTTATATCATGGATACTTATGAAAAACAATACTATATTATGTGTACATGTGATTGAATGGAGAAAATGACCAATAAAATGACACACAAGAGATTATGACAACATAATTTGCATAAATATATGTAGAGTTTTATAAAGTGATGATAGAAACAATGGTTGTGAAAGATGCTTGGTGGGCTTACTATCATGTATGCTTGGTGATCTTAACTTGAACTATTGAAATTGCTGAAAAAAAAAACTAAAAGCAGACACAAGGGATGTTCATATATTCAAAGGAGAAACTGAATGCAAAAAAAAATATTTGAAAGGGAAAGATGTTTTCTGTAACATCCCGGTCAGATATTACTAATTTAAGTAATAAAAATTAAGAAATATGATGAAAACATCATTTATTATACTTCGCTTCCCAAAAACGCGGGAAATTTTAAAACGTTTATTAATCGGATGTTATCCAAAAATCCATAATTTATGAAACTCCAATACAGTATCCAAATTCACAAATCAATAAGACACTATTTACAAATTTCATAAAAACAATAACGGTAAAACTCCAGTAAAAGCTTTTCCCAGT
>Ga0214543_1012510_pt1 | contig 11247 bp, 4 predicted proteins | sample CNSS2metaG_FD_160094 | JGI IMG/M metagenome (GOLD analysis project Ga0214543, IMG submission 160094) | Root nodule microbial communities from cowpea collected in UCLA plant growth center, Los Angeles, California, USA - CNSS2 | ecosystem: Host-associated > Plants > Roots > Nodule | place: USA...
TGCAGCTGGAATTTATTTTTGGTCATTAATAGTGTGGATTTGAAATATTCAAAGTTACAAAATGAGTCCAAAATCACGAAATTCTGGAAAAGAATAAATCAGGAGCTAAATGCACCCTCAGATTTTATTTGCACACTCCTGCTGCAAGTGGACCACAAAAACCTGTTCTGCACCCCAGTTTTACTAAGTTATCCCCCTCCTAAACTGCCATGTGGCAATCCTCAACGTTTAAAAACCAGAACAAGCCACGTGGCAACAATCCTTGCACTAACAAGCTGTCCAATGGAAGGCTGCCACGTCATCATCCTCATCTCAAAAACAGAAACCCTAATTTTCCTCAAACCCTAGCCGCCACCATGACCCTCCACGGCAGTCGTCACCATTTCCGACCACCGCAAGACACCGCGCACCATCATCACCATGCTTCTCCATCTCCACCGCACCTGCAACCTCCATCATCTCGTCAACCTTAACGCATCTGAACCTCGTCGGCCACCACTACACCACGCTGCAGCTGCACCATTCACGGAACTCGCGCCACCGTGAGCCACCATCTCCGTCCGCAACTGCAGCGCCTCCACACATCTTCCAGCCACCATCCTGATTCATCTTCTCCGCAAGGAAACCATGGCAACAGCTTCACGCGAGAACCTCCATTTTTGTACCGCACTTGTAACCATGTTCGCAACAACACTACCTTCGAACAACACTAGTAAGTGAACCTCGCACTAGAGCAAACCTACAACAGCGGAGAAGAAACGCGAAGCAGTAGCGTAACCATTAGATCTGCACTATCCCGCATCCATGGAGCACGACCATCACGCATTCACCACAGATATGCAACTCGTCGAGGTTCCGCGTAGCAACCACCACCGCGTCGTCCACCATTGACGCAGCTTCATCCTTGCCGGAGAAACGGAGCAATCGTCATTGCACCTTGCACCTGCGACAGCAACAAGGATAGGGGCAGCAAACCCTAATTCTGGAGAGAGACTCTCTGTGCCACGTGTCAGGCTGCTATTGGACAATCAAACTGGTCAACTGGTCAACTGGTCCAAGCCAACAATTAACTCTGGTCAAAACTGCAAAAATGGTTAAATAAGAGGGGCATAATTGGAAATTGGACAAAAATTAAGTCGCTAATTAATTAAATAAAAATAAAAGATTTTAGCAACCGACAGATAAAGCCCAAAGTCCAGTTGAAGCCTATATAAAGAGACTTAAGGGAGCAGAAGGGGGGGAACTTACACACTTAGCAACTCTCTGGTTTTGGAGATACCATCATCCACCACATATCTCATTCTTCCTTTTCTTTTATTTTTCCCTAATAAGTTTTATTATTTTTAAAATCAAGTACAATTTGTTAATCTTGTTTTTCTTTGATTTAAATATAATTTTTAATCTATCACATCCATCAAATCAATCACAAACTTTAACAAACTATACTCTTACTCCACCCACTTCACCTTTAATCCTTAAAGTGAAAACCACAAACTCCACACTATAATCCACTTGATCATCCTCTCCCTCTCCATTCAATCAACGTTGACGGAGAAAGAGGGGAAGGAAGAGCGATATTCTTCTATTTTTAAATCATCTCTGTTATGTCTTGGTTTGAGGGTGATATCAAGATTACAATTATGTCAATGCAATTTATTTTTCAGCGTAATTGTTAAAGTGATGTCAAAATATGACTTTTTAAATTATTTTTACAAAAATAATTAATAACGAAAATTTGAAGATTTTATAACATAAGGTTAAAAAGTAATTTTTAATTATAAATTTTTTTATTACATTATCTTTTATATATTTTTTTATTAAAATTTGTTACTTTTATTTATACATTTTCATATTTTTTCTACGATAAATCAAACTTATATAATGATAATTTTTAATTATTTTTAAAATAAAGTACAATTTGGTAAACTTGTTTTTTTATGATTTAAATATAATTTTTACTCTATCACATCCATCAAATCACTCACAAACTGCAACAAACTTTACTCTAAATCCACCCTCTTTCACCTTTAATCCACTTAAAGTGAACAAGATAAGCTTCAGAGTCTAATCCACTTGAATTCATCCTATCTCCCTCTCAAATCAACGATGAGGAAGAAAGAGGGGAAGCAAGAGCGAAATTTCTCTATATTTCAATCATGTCTGTTATGCAATAGTTTGAGGGTGATATCAAGATTACAATTATGTCTGGAATTTATTTTTTAGCATACTTATGAAAACGATGTAAAAATAATGAAAATTTAAAAATTGTTATAAAATAAGGTTTAAAAAGTAATTTTTAATGATAAATTTTTTTATTACATTATCTTTTAAATATTTTTTATTAAAATATGTTACTTTCATTTATACATTTCCATATTTTTTCTACGATAAATCAAACTTATATAATGATAATTTTTAATTATTTTTAAAATAAAGTACAATTTGATAATCTTGTTTTTTTATCATTTCAATATAATTTTTAATCTATCACATCCATCAAATCACTCACAAACTTCAACAAACTTTACTCTAAATCCACCCACTTTCACCTTTAATCCACTTAAACTTAACAACACAAACATCACACTGTAATCCACTTTATTTCATCCTCTCCCTTTCCATCCGATCAACCTTGAGGGAGAGAGAAGGGAAGGAAGAGGGAAATTCTTTTATTTTTAAATCATCTCTGTTATGTCTTGGTTTGAGGGTGATATGAAGATTACAATTATGTCCGCAATTTATTTTTCAACTTAATTTTGAAAATGATATAAAAATATGACTTTTCAAATTACTTTTACAAAAATAATTAAAAACGAAAATTTAAAAATTGTTATAAAGTAAGGTTTAAAATGTAATTTTTAATTATAAATTCTTTTATTACATTATCCTTTAAATATTTTTTTATTAAAATATATTACTTTCATTTACACATTTTCATATTTTTTCTACGATAAATTAAACTTATATAATGATAATTTTGAATTATTTTTAAAATAAAGTACAATTTGGTAATCTTGTTTTTTTTATGATTTAAATATAATTTTTAATCTATCACATCCATAAAATGAGTCACAAACTTCAACAAAATTTACTCTAAATCCACCCACTTTAACCTTTAATCCACACAAAGTGAACAAGATAAACTTCACACTCTAATCCACTTGAATTCATCTTATCTCTCTCCCTCCAATCAATGATGAGGAAGAGAGAGGGGAAGCAAGAGTGAAATTCCTTTATATTTCAATCATGTTTGTTATGCAATGGATTGAGGGTGATATCAAGATTATAATTATGCCTACAATTTATGTTTTAGCATAATTATGAAAACGATGTAAAAATAACGAAAATTTAAAAATTGTTATAAAATAAGGTTTAAAAAGTAATTTTTAATTATAAATTTTTTTATTACATTATCTTTTAAATACTTTTTTATTAAAATATTTTACTTTCATTTATACATTTTCATATTTTTTCTACGATAAATCAAACTTATATAGTAATAATTTTTATTATTTTTAAAATAAAGTACAATTTGTTAATCTTGTTTTTCTTTGATTTAAATATAACTTTTAATCTATCACATCCATCAAATCACTCACAAACTTTAACAAACTTTACTCTTAATCCACCCACTTTCACCTTTAATCCAGTTAAATTGAACAAGACAAACTTCGCACTGTAATCCACTTGATGTCATCCTCTCCCTCTCCATCCAATCAACCTTGAGGGAGAGAATGGAAGGAAGAGGAAAATTGTTTTATGTTTACATTATATTTGTTATATCTTGGTTTGAAGGTGATATCAAAATTACAATTATCTCCGCAATTTATTTTTCAACTTAATTATGAAAATGATATAAAAATATGACTTTCCAAATTACTTTTACAAAAATAATTAATAACGAAAATTTAAAAATTGTTATAAAATAAGTTTTAAAAAGTAATTTTTAATTATAAATTTTTTTATTACATTATCTTTTAAATATTTTTTATTAAAATATATTACTTTCATTTATATATTTTCATATTTTTTCTACGATAAATTAAACTTATATAAAGATATTTTTTAATTATTTTTAAAATAAAGTACAATTTGGTAATCTTGTTTTTTTTATGATTTAAATATAATATTTAATCTATCACATCCATCAAATCACTCGCAAACTTTAACAAACTTTACTCTTAATCCACCCACTTTCACCTTTAATCCACTTAAATTGAACAAGACAAACTTCGCACTGTAATCCACTTGATGTCATCCTCTCCCTCTCCATCCTGTAATGTCCCATTTAATTATTAGACGAAATTAAAGGAAACGTCACGCGATAAAAGTATAGTAGCATAGTCTTAGGGTCCTTAACACAACCCCTACAAAAGTCGGGCACACCACGATGCCAAAGGAAAGCTGAATGCAATACTAACAAAGAGTGTAGAGTAGGAAAACATAAAACGATACAGGGGCCGTAGCCCTAGAGATGACATGAATAAAATAACTCTAGCCCAGATGGCTAAGTAGCGGAATCGCCATTCCCTTGTTAACCACGAGAACTTTGCCCATCTGCTCCCATCAACCAAGTTGATGATCATCGCAAGAAAGAACAGCCACATACAACACAACCGTGCAACAAAACGGGTAAGCTAGAGCCAAGAACATATGCATCATACAGTCAAATATATTTTCATAATCTCATATCCATATAACAACCAAGCATGTTATGACTCTTCATTCGATACACTATGACTCGACTCGACTCATCTGGATACGTATAACTTGGTCAGATTCAGCGGATGCTTGCACTTGTGGTGGATACCTCTGCTCAACCCCGAGCTGCTCGATCCTGAGCTATGTAATACAAGTGTTACGATGAATCAAACCACAAGGTTAGCCCTTAGTGAATTTCAGGCCTCCTGCTACTCTCACCACAGGGTCAGTCCGCTCTAGGTGAGACTAGCTGGCTCCTCAGAGTGTCAGGATGCAACCTTCCCTTGAATCCTTACCTAGTTATACAGATGGGGCACCACCATGGACACCCACTAACAGAGGCCATGGGATTACGTCCCGACCACTGAAGCGCAACCTTGAAAGTCTCACCTAGAGACCCCAAGGGATTATGCATTAACACGGACCAGCATACATAAACAACCAAGGATTTATACATACGTTGCACATGAGGTTTCAACCCAAAACCCATAACAAATCTTCATTTCTCTTATGTTGAATCATTACCAACTCGTTATCCTCGATCATACGTAAGGTGTTTCTCCTCATGCCAACCATACCAAAGCTTTACCAACCACCAAGATTCATTATTACTCATGCCAAGTTTGTGGCCCCACACACATAAATATGTAACCAACTCATCATATACAAGTCATGTAGAGATCATGCCAACTTTCATACCAAACCCATCATTTGTAATTCAGGAATCATACTACTTATACCTCATACTCCATTATATACATACCATTCATCATACATTCATACCCAACCAAAACAGACCATCCATGAACAACAAACATCCAATCACAGCACTGTCTCGCCCAACATCTCGTTGAGGCTGAGGGATCTCGCTCAGGCGAGTCCTCCTCCGCCTAAGCGAGGGCTCAAATAGGAACAAGAAAACAACGCAGGATCTCGCTTAGGCGAGACCCCTCTCGCCTGGGCGAGTTGTGTGCTCGCTGAAAACACACTCTGGTCGCCTGGGCGACCACTCGCGCAGGAAGCCCTGGGCGAGCCCCTGCACATCTCGCCTGGGCGAGTCAAGCTCGCCTGGGCGAGACTATCAGTGTCTGCCACTGTTCGCACCTGCACAACGCATACCCACACCCAACAGAGATTTCCAAGCAGTTCGTACGCCCATAGCAGTACACAAACTCAAGCAAACCACAAATCACAATGATACTAGACAAAATACACCACACGAAGAGGGTCTAGCTTCCCGTACCTAGAATGAGCTAGCAAAACAACCCGACATGCCCTCGATACCGAACGCACGAGCACAACAGCTCAAGGAACTAACAGAGGAACTGAAAAGACAGCAAAAATGAAGCACGATGTGGGTCACTTGGAACCTTAGTTGTGAAAGGAATGAAATGAATAATAGAGACGAGCATGGACTGGCCACAGTACTTACCTGGAGTAGGAGACAACTTCGAACTAGCTTGACAACGGCAAGAACCTAACCCTAGCAGAACGAACTTTTTGGTGCACTGAGGAAGGTGACGGCTACGATTCTGAAAGTGAAGAGAGTGTGGGATTAGGGCAACATGGAAAGTTTATCCTATAGGCCGGCCTTTAGGCCCAATACTGTAGGGCAGCCCTTAAAGAAAGCAGAATTAAAAAGGGGGCCTTACACATGTAATCAACCTTGAGGGAGAGAGTGGAAGGAAGAGGAAAATTCTCTTATGTTTAAATCATATTTGTTATGTCTTGGTTTGAGGGTGATATTAAGATTACAATTATGTCCGCAATTTATTTTTCAACTTAATTATGAAAATGATATAAAAATATCACTTTTCAAATTACTTTTACAAAAATAATTACTAACAAAAATTTAAAAATTGTTATAAAATAAGGTTTAAAAAGTAATTTTTAATTGTAAAATTTTTTATTACATTATCTTTTAAATATTTTTTATTAAAATATATTACTTTCATTTATACATTTTCATATTTTTTATACGATAAATTAAACTTATATAATGATATTTTTTAATTATTTTTAAAATAAAGTACAATTTGGTAATCTTGTTTTTTTTATGATTTAAATATAATTTTTAATCTATAACATCCATCAAATCACTCGCAAACTTTAACAAACTTTGCTCTTAATCCACCCACTTTCACCTTTAATCCACAAAGTGAACAACACAAACTTCGCGCTATAATCCACTTGATGTCATCCTCTCCCTCTCCATCCAATCAACGTTGAGGGAGAGAGGGGAAGCTAGAGGGATATTCTTCTATTTTTAAATCATCACTGTTATGTCTTGGTTTGAGGGTGATATCAAGATTAAAATTAGGTCCGCAATTTATTTTCCAGCTTAATTATGAAAATAATGTAAAAATATGACTTTTTAAATTATTTTTACAAAAATAATTAATAACGAAAATTTGAAAATTGTTATAAAATAAGGTTTAAAAAGTAATTTTTAATTAGAAATTTTTTTATTACATTATCTTTTAAATATTTTTTATTAAAATATGTTACTTTCATTTACACATTGTCATATTTTTTCTACAACAAATGAAACTTATATAATGATATTTTTTAATTATTTTTAAAATAAAGTGCAATTTGGTAATCTTGTTTTTTTATGATTTAAATATAATTTTTAGTCTATCACATCCATCAAATCACTCACAAACTTTAACAAACTTTACTCTTAATCCACTTAAAGTGAACAACACAAACTTCACACTGTAATCCAGTTGATGTCATCCTCTCCCTCTCCATCCAATCAACCTTGAGGGAGAGAGGGGGGAAGAAAGAGGTAAGTTCTTCTATTTTTAAATCATCTCTGTTATGTCTTGGTTTGAGGGTGATATCAAAATTACAATTATGTCCACAACTTAATTATTAAAATGATGTAAAATTTTGACTTTTCAAATTATTTTTACCAAAATAATTAATAATGAAAATTTCAAAATTGTTTTAAAATAAGGTTTAAAAATTAATTTATTAAAATATGTTACTTTGATTTATACATTTTCATATTTTTTTCTACAATAAATCAAACTTATATAGTGATAATTTTTAATTATTTTTAAGATAAAGTAAAATTTGGTAATGGTTATAAAATAAAGGTAATAAGAGAGAGACAAAGGAGAGGAAGAATAGAGAATGAGAGAGTAGAGAGCAACTTCTGTTTGTATGTGTGTCTTATTACTGATAGGATGGGTCCTATTTATAGATACAACATGGTAACCCAAAAAGGATATGAAATCAAATAGTAAATACAAAATATTACATAAAGAGTAATGAATAATATGATTATCAATCATATGATTAATTAATTGTTACAAATCAAAGGACGACCATTAATTCATAACACTCCCCCTCTGGTGTCCATTGATAAAGAATGTGCCTCATTAAAACCTTACTAGGAAAAACCCTTTGGGATAAAAACCTAGTGAAGGAAAAAGAGTACATCATTCTATATAAATAATTAAGATGGTGGAGTCCAATCCTGTGAACCAATTGCTCAAAAGTTCTCCTTGGCAAAGACTTTGTCAATAAATCTGTTAGATTTTCACATGCGCGAATCTTTTGGATCTCTACATCACCATTTCTTTGGAGATCATGAGTGAAAAAGAATTTTGGAAGAATATGTTTTGTTCTGTCTCCTTTAATATATCCTTCTTTCAATTGAGCAATGCATGCATTATTGTCTTCATATATCGTTGTTGGTTTTTGTAAGATCCGCAGAATTTAATTAATTAAATAAATAATTAATTAATAAATGCGGGGAAGGTTGTGTATTTATGACATTAAATTCTAATGGGTATGACGTAGAAAAGTACTAGCTCAAGTGGTTGAGAGTACTTTCATTGTGTGTGAGGACTTGGGTTCGAGTCCTGTGTGTGCTATTAGTGTGTTGGTTGACTTATTTTTATTTTAAAATTATGCATGGTCGTGTTGGGTGATAACATGATTGAAAACGTGTGTGAATTGGCATGAAACATGAATTGGCTTGGTGGTTTAGCTTTGATTTGGTATTGGTAAGGTTAAAAACTAGTTGTGGGCTGAATAAGAAAGGGTGGAGAAAACCTAGCAGAAAGGGGGCACAACTTTCAAGTTAGGGGAGCCGAACCCGTATTGTTAAGTTTTTGGTTTGATTATATGAGATTGATGACCTATTGCCATAAAATTCGATTTGATCTTGGGGTGAATTCGGGGTGGGGTGATTGGGTACTATTTTATTGAAATTTGCATTTAATTTGATGATCATGATGGTTATTCTGTGTTGTGTATACTATTATGGTACGAAAATTGGGAGTGGGAGTCTCTATTGCATTTATACTTTGCTGTTTTGTGAGTGTAAGGCTGTCAAAACCTACAATTCTCACTCAAGCGAGCCGGGCTCGCCTAGGCGAGACATGCAGGGACTCATATTCTTACCCTACTTGAGGTTATCGCTCAGGCGGATGATTATGGGTTTGGGCGAGAGGTCATCTCGCTTAGCCGAGTGAGTCTCGCCTAAGCGAGAATTCGAGAGGGTTCACTACAAGAAAACTAGCTATTATCTAGGAAAATTTATCTACGAAAAATATTTCGTAGATAATTTTATTTTATCTACGAAAGGTAGGCGTAGATAATGTATACATTCGTGGGTAACAGAAAAATAAATTACGTACGGAAGTTTCGTAGGTAATCATGACTGACTTTGGTAGAAAACTTTTAAGCATTACCTATAAAAGTCTGCGTAGATAACTAATATTATAAAAAAATATATAAAAAGATTTTTAAAAATGTTACCTACGAACATATTTCATATGTAAAATTTAAATTATTTTTTATTAAAAATAAAATATTACGTTCAGACAAAATATTCACTCCACTTCACTCTCACTCACTGTCGAAACCTCCACTCCTCTCACTAATTCTCGAACCCTCCACTCCACTCTCACTCACTCTCAAAACCAAAACTCTCGAAACCAACACTCTCCCTCCATCAGCGCCCATCATCACTTCAACCTCCATCAACGCCCATCATCACTTCAACCTCCATCAACGCCCATCATCACTTCAACCTCCATCACTCAAAACCTCCATCAGCGTAGTGCATCGTCGTAGCGATAGTGAGCCTCCATCATGCAGACGTAGCGTAGTGTCATCGTCACAGCGAAACACAGTGTCATCGTCGCCCTTTATCGTCGCCGACCTTCATCGTCAACCCACGTAGTGACTCTGTGGCAGAAACGTCCCGACCTTCATCGTTCACAAAGCAAAACCCTTGTCAGAAAACCCTCCGCGAATTGGGAAAAAATTGTAAGAGATGGGTTTAGGGTTTTACATTTTGGGATGTATGTTGGTGGCTTTGTGAATAATCCTCGTGAATAAGTGATGGGTTTAGGGTTTTACATTCCCTCCCTTGAATCTTTCATCTGCGTGCCTTTGATTTATAATATGCCATGCTTACTGAGGGACGAAGCTAATTTCTTTTTTGTACAGGACCGGGTGTTCTTCTCTTGGAGTGGGTGCATTATCTGAAAATGGAGCTTTTAGACCAAACGGGAAAGTTCTGATTAGAAACGAGTACAAATGGAACAGAGGTAATCCATGGAGAAACTGATCATTCCATTATAAGTGCAAAAATTGCTCCTATATGATAAGAGTTACATTGTAATGCAAAGGAAAACATTTTATATTTGGAGACACCAGTTGGAGTGGGGTTCTCTTATGCCATAGGTGGCTCTTCCTATGAGACTGTGAATGATGAGACAACAGGTAATCTACTTCAATTGCTTTGGAAGTTTGTTCCTATGAGACTGTGAAGGATGATACACCAGTTACATTGTAATTGCTTTGGAAGTTTGTTCATTTTATTGTCTTTTAATCTTTTGAGACAAATAAGCTCTTATTTAGAAAGCTTCTTTAAATCATATCTTGTGTCAAAAAAGGAACGTACTCTACATGTGATGTTTAAGCTTTTAAAAAGTTGAGACAAAACAACAATTAGTGCTAAAAATGCGACACCACTTTTGCATGATATGATGTACTAACTAACAAAATATCAAATCACACACAACTACTCAATTATGCTATATCAAATTGGCTTCACTTTCACACTTAAATCAGAATTTTTTACATATAAAAACATCATGAAAGTTAAAATGATGAGGGAGAAAAGATACATAATCTGTAAAAGACACCAAAAACATAAACTAGAACCATACAAACAAATCCTAATTAATTAAAAGTGATCAAAGGAAGACTCAAAACCTGAGTTGTAAAAGAATTTCTAAAACTCACTACTTAAAACTCACAAAGTTCGTAATCTCTTGTTTCTAGGTTTGTTATCTTGTGTTTCTGATTAAAATGTGCTTATGTAGATTTGGGTGATCAAAGTTCGGATTTGAAGAGACCTTGCTGGTTAGAAAATGCTTGAGTGTGAGATAAATTGCTTGAGTGTGAGATAAATTAAGGTAAATGCTTGGTTTATCTTATATACAATTTAATCTTTTATAGCTTTTTGTTTTGCTATGATGACTGTGTATTTTTGGTTGAATCTGCTATAGATACATA
>Ga0214543_1012520_pt1 | contig 11234 bp, 7 predicted proteins | sample CNSS2metaG_FD_160094 | JGI IMG/M metagenome (GOLD analysis project Ga0214543, IMG submission 160094) | Root nodule microbial communities from cowpea collected in UCLA plant growth center, Los Angeles, California, USA - CNSS2 | ecosystem: Host-associated > Plants > Roots > Nodule | place: USA...
ATCTTCTTCTCTTGAGCTTTGTGAAAGGAACCTTCACATCTAGATAGCTTGCTATCTTAATGTCCAGTGGGGATTTCACTTAGCTTTCTTAATCAACTCACACCATATTCAATAATCTTAAAAGGAACAAGATAATCCTTCATTAGATCAAGATGGCGGCTGAGGATATGTAAAAAACTACCTTTATTACATTGTGGGGAACTTTTTACTATAAGGTGTCGGTCTCAAGAATGCTGGGGCAACTTATCAAAGGGCAATGATAGCTCTTTTTCACGACATGATGCACAAAGAGATTGAAGTTTACGTGGATGATATGATTGCTAAATCTGAATCTGAATAAGAACACCTCGTCAACTTAACAAGATTGTTTGAAAGGTTACAAAAGTTTAAACTCTGATTAAATCTTGCTAAATGCACATTCAGTGTGAAATCAGGAATGTTATTGGGTTTCATTGTTAGCCAAAAGGGGTTAGAGGTTGATCCTGACAAGGTGAGGGCAATAATAGAAATGCCAATTTCCAACACAGAGAAGGAGGTGTGAGGTTTCCTGGGCCGACTAAATTACATTGCTGATTTATCTCCCAGTTAACCGCTACCTGTGAACCGATCTTCAAATTGTTGCGTAAAAATCAAGCTCTATAATGGAACGAGGATTGTCATACTGCTTTTGATAAGATCAAACAATACTTACAAGACCCGCCAGTACTAGGACCACCGGAATCCGGAAGACCCCTTATTCTGTACTTAACTGTATTAGAGGAATCGATGGGTTGTGTGTTGGACCAACACGACCAAATCGGAAGGGCAACCGAGAATGATAAGAGAGCTTTAAGAAGACTGGCTGCTAGTTTCATTTTAAATGGGGATGTCTTATACAAAAGAAATCACGATATGGTTCTCCTAAGATGTGTGGATGCAAAAGAAGCCGAAGTGATATTGAAAGATGTTCATGAGGGCACTTTTGGCACACATATGAATGGGCATTCAATGGCCAGAAAGATTTTGAGGACTGGTTATTTTTGGTTAACCATAGAAAATGATTGTTGTAGGCATGTGAGGAAGTGTGAGAAATGCCAAGTATATGTTGACAATATTAACATGGCACCCACAACCCTAAATGTTTTGACATCACCATGGCCTTTTTCAATGTAGGGAATAGATGTTATTAGAGCCATAGAACCAAAAGCATCAAATGGACATCGCTTCATTTTAGCAAAAAGTATATGTTTTGGTATCGGGGCCCTTTACGTGGTAATGGTCGCCGAATCCTTTAGATGTAGACCCTCTTCTCGTGATTGGTCTAATCTTTCTCAAAACGTTTTAGTTTGCAAATAGTTTATGACTTTCTGGATCAAGGCCCTCTAGGCCCTCTACGTGGTAATGGTCATTGAATCCTTTGGAAGTGCGGTTGTCGATTTGTGACCTTTGATTTCATGTTTCGCCTTTATTTCTTTTGAAACTGGACGGAATTAGTATCTTTATCTTTACTTATATTTCTTGGAGAATATGAAAATGTAAAATTCTCATATTATCAAGGAAAATCTAAGTAAAGAGGGGCAACTGTCAACACCCAATTTTGTTCGGTTAAATAAATAATAGAATAAATAATAATAATTTGTTCTTTTAAAAAAAAGGTATAAAATATAAAATATAAAATATAAAAAAATAAATAAGTTTTCTCTTTCGTTTTTTTTCTTTTTTTTTCTTTGTCTAAATAATAATAATAACAGGATAATAATAATAATAATAATAAATAAATAAAAAGAAAAATTTTGTTTTAATCTTGTATGTATTTTCTTTTGAGGCTTTGTTTCTATTTTAGCCCAAAATACTCTTTATACCCACACCGTTTTTCTTGCAACTAACGGCAACCCAACATTTAATTTTTGCACCCCCACTCTATGCTTTGTCGTTTCTGCTCTAGATTAAGAAGTTAGTCTAATAATTAGAAACAGAATATGTTCTAATATTTAGAATTATTTACTCTGATTTTGTGCTCTGATTTTATGATACCTCCTTTTCCAGATGAGGAAAATATTAATATGTTTCTCAAGAATATCTTTTTTTGTAATTCTAATTAACCTGTCCTGATCACGTTGGATTTTGTACTCTGATTTTATGACACCTCTTTTTTCCACATAGAGAAAGTAGTAATATAATTCAAAACAATATCTCTTTTACTAATTAGAATCAATTTTGCTGATCACGTTTGATTTTGTGCTCTGATTTAATTCCCATAATGTGATAATATTAAGACCAATTGTTGCTTTTTAAAATTTGTTGTAATTAAGACAAACCTTTATTACGAGAGTACATTAGATTTATAATGTTGTGTATATAAACCCACAAAAAAGGATTCTGGGCATGATTTTTCCCTCTTTGATAACCCTAAACACATCCACCATCTGGGCTCTCTCTCTACCGAGACTTTCACTTTTTACAGCACCGAAAAGTTGGTTCGTGTGTTCAAAATTAGATTTGGGTGTTGGAACCACAGTGCATCGTTTGTGTGGGTCTTCTTTTGCTTGTGAGTGGTTACGAAGTGCATAAGTCAGGTTTTTGTGCCTTATCCCTTTTTATTGTTAATGTCATATCAGTGATGTTATATTTTGTATTGTTGTTTAATTAATCTCCGCATATGGATGTTCTGACTTTTAGTTTTCAATTACAATATTTATTTCGATGTTGCCTGGATGCCTTGGTGTGAATGATTAAATGCCTGATTATTTGTTTGTTTGGGGTATGCTTGTCAAGGTTGAGATATGTGTAAAAAATGAAGATATTTTGGTTATATTGATTGCTGCTTTCTTGGTTTCATTTTTTTCCCCTATTAAAAATGCAAAGCTAATTGGCGATTAATGTCTTCCACATAATTAGGATAATAAGTCATGTTTGTATTTTGATTCTTAGTATGCGTGTATAATTTCTAGACCCATTTGAAAAGCTAACTGTTTTTCTTGGGGTTTAATCTTTTTTTCTTTTTTCGTTTTATATACATAGTTTTTTTTCTTTTCCTTTGCTGAATCCACATAAAATAAAATGATGATAAAAAATAACATTTAAGTGGTAAAGTATATAAAAAAATAGAAAATGTACAATTTAAGGAACAAGTTATTTTCTTACTCTAACTATTTGTTCGGCCGCTCGCGCCGCGTCATATTTATTTTAAAACTTTTCTTTTTTTCTAAAAAATGTATATATAAAAAAAACTATAAGGAATATTTTTTTTAGTTTATCCTTAGTGTCTATATGGCCACTCGCGCTACATGACATTCGCTTCTGATATTTCAAAATACTAAAATCATAAGAAGACTTTTACATACAAAAATAATCAAATCAACAAGTTCTCAAAATAATCATAAAGAACTACGTGACCTTGATTCTCCATTATGAATGGAGATACATAGGAACAAAGAGTAATCCTTGTCAAGCCCAATAAACAAAAAAAAAATCTTTTTTTGTTTCCTTTGTTTTCCTTTGTCATCTCTATTTATTTATTTATTTTTATTTATTTATTTATTTTTATTAATTTATTTTTATTAATTTATTTTTATTAATTTATTAATTATTTTATTTTATTTTATTCATTTATTTTTTTATTTTTATTTTTTAAAAAAAAATAAACATTTAAAGGAGACCACATCAATTTGTCTTTTAATTAAAGGTATCGTCTTAAGATGGGCGTTGTAGGGTGCTAACTCCTTCCCTACGCGTAATTAACTCCCGTACCCCCAATCTCTGTTTTCGTAGACCTTGCTCCTTTTTATCGTTTTCCATAGTTTCCTATAATAACTATGGTGGCGAATCCAAAACTCTGTGTTTACAAATTTTATTTTTTTGGTTCGTCGTCCCGTCGTGATTTTGGTTGTTACACAAAGAAAACTCAATTTTATCCCAAATCGATATAAAATTTGCCATGTTTCGATAACTAGAGTAAAAGTTATGACTGTATGAAGTTTTACTAAAAACATACACAAATTTTTCACTACAGAAACTAGTACACACTATCACAATGGGCATTGCAAAGAAAATTCAATTTTATCCCAAATCAATACAAAATTTGCCCTATTTTGATAACCAGAGCAAAAGTTATGGTCGTTTGAAGTTTTACTACAAACATACACAAATTTTGATCTACAAACACTACTACACAGTACTATAGTAGGCATTACAAAGAAAATTAAATTTTATCCCAAATCAATAAAAAGTTTGCCCTATTTCGATAACTAGAGCAAACGCTATGGCCGTTTGAAGTTTTACTAAAAACATATACAATTTTTTTACTACAAAGACTACTACACTACCACAGTTGGCATTGCAAAGAAAGTTATATTTTATCCCAAATCGATATAAAATTTGCCCTATTTCGATAATCAGAGCAAAAGTTATCGCCATTTGAAGTTTAGCTAAAACATACACAAATTTTGCACTACAAACACTACTACACACTACCACAGTAGACGTTCAAAGAAAATTCAATTCTACCCCAAATCGATATAAAATTTGTCATGTTTCGAAAACTAGAGTAAGAGTTACGACTGTTTGAATTTTTACTTAAAACATACACAAATTTTGCGCTATAAACACATTACACACTACCATAGTACGCATTGCAAAGAAAATTAAATTCTATCCCATATCTATATAAATTTTGCCCTGTTTTTATAATCGAATCAAAAGTTATGGTCATTTGAAGTTTTGCTAAAACATACACAAATTTTGCAATACACACACTACTACACTACCACAGTTGGCATTGCAAAGAAAGTTATATTTTATCCCAAATTGATATAAAATTTGCCCTGTTTTTATAATCGGAGCAAAATTTATGGTCGTTTGAAGTTTTGCTAAAACATACACAAACTTTTCAATACAAATACTACTACACACTACCACAATAGGCATTGCAAAGAAAATTAAATTCTATCCCAAATCAATGTGGAATTTGCCTTGCTTCGATAACTAGAGCAAAAGTTATGGCCGTTTGAATTTTTACTATAGCAGACACAAATTTTTCTCTACAGACACTAATACACATTACCATAATAGGCATTGCAAAGAAAATTCAATTATATCCCAAATCCATATAAAATTTGCCCTGTTTCGATAAACAGAGCAAAAGTTGGGGCCGTTTGAAGTTGTACTAAAAACATATACAAATTTTGCACTACAAACACTACTACACTACCATAGTAGGCAGTGCAAAGAAAACTAAATTCTATCCCAAATCGATATAAAATTTGCCCTGTTTCGATAATTAGACTAAAAGTTATAGCCATTTGAAGTTTCACTAAAACATACACAAATTTTGCACTACAAACACTACTATACATTACCACAGTGGTCATTGCAAAGAAAATTCAATTATATCCCCAATCGATGTGGAATTTTCCCTATTTTGATAACTAGAGCAAAAGTTATAGCCGTTTGAAGTTTTACTAAAAACATACACAAATTTTGCACTACAAACACTATTACACACTACCACAGTAGGCATTGCAAAGAAAACTCAATTCGATCCCAAATCGATATAAAATTTGTTATGTTTCGATCACCTGGGCAAAATTTATGGTCGTTTGAAGTTGTACTAATAACATACTCAAACTTTTCACTACAAAAAGTACTATATACTAGCACAATAGACGTTGCGAAGAAAATTCAATTCTATCCCAAATCAATATAAAATTTGCCCTGTTTCAATAACCAGAGCAAAACGTATGGCCGTTTGAAGTTTTACTAAAAACATACACAAATTTTTCACTACAAAAACTACTACACACTACCATAGTAGGTATTGCAAAGACAATTAAATTTTATCCCAATTCGATATAAAATTTGCACTGTTTCGATAACCAGAGTAAAAGTTATGGCCGTTCGAAGTTGTACTAAAAATATACACAAATTTTTCACTACAGAAACTACTACACACTATCACAATGGGCATTGCAAAGAAAATTCAATTCTATCCCAAATCGATACATAATTTGCCCTATTTTGATAACCAGAGCAAAAGTTATAGCCGTTTGAAGTTTTACTAAAAACATACACAAATTTTGCACTACAAACACTATTACACACTACCACAGTAGGCATTGCAAAGAAAACTCAATTCGATCCCAAATCGATATAAAATTGTTCTGTTTCGATCACTTGAGCAAAATTTATGGTCGTTTGAAGTTGTACTAATAACATCAACTTCTTTTATTCATGGTTGTGTGATGTTTTTAGAAAGCATATGTTTTGCAGGTTATTTTTCTTAGTGCTGCTTTAATTTTTCCTTTTTTTTTTTTGTGCATGGGATTGTTCACGTTGGAAGTGGTCAGTTTCAGGATTTTCGTGTTGGTTGTAGTTTTGATTTGTTCATGTGTGCAGGTGCAGCGAGGTGAAGAGAATGAGTGTTGTGAGTTAGTGGTGTGGCATGTGAATGACATTGTGGTAGAGAATGTAAAGATGGGGTGCATGCATGAGTTAGCGTGGGTTTGGGTTCCATGAGTTGAGGTGTAGGTGAGTGGTGCCTGGGAATATTTGCATTGGTGCAGGGCATGCGTTTCTACATGTTTCCTGGAGGCAAGTTTCGTTTCCAATTTTGGGATGTGGGGGCTGGTGTTTTAATGTGAGGAGTGTAGCTTTGGATGCTTTCATTAATAGTAAAGGCCATGGGTGCTAGTTAGAGAACCATTAATCTTAATGTTAAGCTTCTGTAGTTTTGATGGGACAAGCCTTTTGTGGCGGTGTTTACATTTGCATAAATGCATGGTGTTTCCATTCCTTCTTTTGGCTTAGGTGTAATGCCTTTGGCTTTTCATTTTATCTTGATGCAATACGTATATCACGATTTTGTTTGTGCATTGGTGGGAGGTGGTGTTTAGTTGAGATAAAAATCATGTAGCCATAAATTTTAAGTGGGGCCTTGGTGAGAATTCTTCCAACCATCACGTGCTATAGTTTACCTAGTTTAGGATAGGTTTTTGTCAATAGAAAAAGAAAGGGTTTCTTTTCATATCTAGTAAGTTGGTAAGAAGACTATGGCCCACATGCAAATGCAATTTCTCTTTCTTAAAACTTTTTGGTGCCTACCACACATAATATTACATGGTTTGTTTATGATTGGTGCATGCTTTATTATAGACACGAGTCCTACTTCTTTTAAGTGGTAGTTTTGTTTTCATTAGACAAAACATATAAACTTACTTTTGTTTCTTCTCAAAAGTCATGCAGTTGTTTCCTTTTCATATGGGTTCACGGGTTCCATTAGAAAGAATGTATTTTTGTTCTTTACTTTATCCATATAAAATGCATGCAAACATATCCTTGTTCACGGTTCTCTTCATGTATGTATAGTATTTTCAATGTTTGGATTCTTTATTTTTGGTTTTTAAAAAAATATGCTCAATGCACAGGAGTTGCATGTCAAGGTATTTTAAATGATGGCCACATTGACTTGCTTCATTCTAGTTAGGAACTTCTAGGTGTAGTTTCACATGCATTTTTCCATATGTTTTCATGGGTTGCATGGTTATAAAGTTTAAGTGGTGGTTTACGGATAGTTACTTGTGTCTGATGTTATGTTGGTGTTTAATGAATGTCGCTTGTAGAGTTTGTTGTATGAATGTATTTTTTGATAAGTTGATGGGTTTATGTTATGGGACTTTATTTTTCAATCATGATGTGATGGTGTGTATTTGGTTCAATATGAAATTCTCATATGTTGAGTGTTAGGAGTGTTTTGCCTTGCTTGAAGAATCTTGAAGGAATTAAATGTTGTGTGAGGTCTTTCGTACCTAGGAACCCAGTGAAGACTATTTCACCTGTGTGAAGTAGTGGAAAGGGGTCCTCTTCACCTGTGTGAAGCAGTGGTAGATGATTGGTTCGAGTGTTGTACCCTCTCGGTTGTGTGAAGCAGTGTGAAGCAGTGGGGAGGGGAAAGATGTTTCACCTTATTTCGGCTTGTTGTGAGTATAGTGCTGATGTGCGATGCATCGACGTTTTTACTCATGATTCCTTGAGGAATAAGGGAGATAGTCTGGCTGCGATAGTGGGACACATCGAACTATCTGTTCTAGGAAACTAGATGTTGTTATGGGGTGAAAGGCCGCAGAAAACCAAAAATTTATTATAATCACTATGTTTGAAGATTTTAGATGAATGTGATGTTATGTTTGGTTTCGTATGATTGTTTTGATTTTGGGGTTGTGTGGTCAACCCAAGGATTGATTTTGATCATAATGCTTAAGTGTTACTTGAATGCGACGATGAGTATTATTGCAAATGTATTATTTATAAATTTCTTTTATATACCATTGTTTATGGTTAGCTTACCCCTATTTGTTTGTTTGTGTGTTTGTTGCATGTGCGATGATCGTATAATGTGTGTTTTATACGGGAGCATATGTTATTGCAGATTATTTTGGCATGGAGTAAATTGGCGAGAGGCTGAGATGATCTCGGGAGTTTTATAATTTGTTTAGTTGTTTTAAATCAGATACTAAAGTATATGTAATTTTATTTTATTCACATTTGTTATTTGAATATTTTTAGACAAATTGACATTTTGAATTATGTAATTTAAAGGAAATTAAAAGTTTTTTATTAGTACATTTTCAATGATAATCCTTTTTTTGTTAAACGCGCTCGTTTCCTAACTTTCTATGACATCCCAAAATTTGGGGTGTTACACATTGCATAAAAAATTCAATTCTATCCCAAATCGATATAAAATTTGCCCAGTTTCGATAACTAGATGTTATTTTGATTCAGTGGAGTGTTAAGCTTCTTGGGTTGGTTTCCCATTGTAATTTCATTATGGATTTTGAGGTTATAATGAAATAATTTCTTTGTTCTTTTTATTATTGTGATTTTCATACATCTATGTCTTTTGTTTTTGAATCACATAAAAAGTTATGACTTATACATGCTAGCTAATTAACGAAGTGTTTAAATCTATATACATGCTAATCACATGAGTCGAAGAGCTTTTAAATGTAATTAAGACTTTACTTTGATTTTGTTTAGAAACTTTCATGCGATGAAATAAGTTTTTACCAATAATAGAGACTTTACTATGGTTAAATGTACTTACTCTAACTAAAAGTAGTCGAGGCTTTACTTTTATTAATGAAGTTTTTTATTTGGTAAAGAGATAAAAGAATAGACATTATTAGGCATAGTAAAATTTGATTGAGACTCTAATTTGGTTGAATTTACTGTGGATAATCTAAAAGTTCTCACTTTAAATTAAGATTGTACTTTGATTAAAAATGAGAACGCCAACAAATTGATTAAGACTTTACATTTATTAATTTGCAAATCTACAATAATAATTAATTGAGTAATAATCTTTAGATAACCGATGATGAAGCTATTTTGAGAAAGCAGTGCAGTTAATCTATTTTCTTTATCATCGTTTTTTTATATCTTTTTATCTTTATCTTCTTCTGTTATTAATCTACTGTGGATAATCTAAAAGTTCTCACTTTTAATTAAGATTGTACTTTGATTAAAAATGAGAACGCCAACAAATTGATTAAGACTTTACATTTATTAATTTGCAAATCTACAACAATAATTAATTGAGCAATAATCTTTAGATAACCGATGATGAATCTATTTTGAGAAAGCAGTGCAATTAATCTATTTTCTTTATCATCGTTTTTTTATATCTTTTTATCTTTATCTTCTTCTGTTATTAATCTACTATGGATAATCTAAAAGTTCTCACTTTTAATTAAGATTGTACTTTGATTAAAAATGAGAACGCCAACAAATTGATTAAGACTTTACATTTATTAATTTGCAAATCTACAACAATAATTAATTGAGCAATAATCTTTAGATAACCGATGATGAATCTATTTTGAGAAAGCAGTGCAATTAATCTATTTTCTTTATCATCGTTTTTTTATATCTTTTTATCTTTATCTTCTTCTGTTATTTTTCCCAACTTTGTTTGACTAACTCTTTTATATAGTTTTTATAAGAACTAATTTGCTATAAATCAATTCTGTGTTCGTTGGGAGACGACTAAGGGTTGACTTTACCCATACTAATCTTTTGGCTATTTTCTTAACAATACTGAATTTGTTATTGTTCCTGCGGAGAACAAATAAGAGATGTCAGGCACAAATATCACCTTACCTCAATCCGCAATATCCCTAGTAGGCTCCCTTCCGGCTTGCATGTGTTATCTGTTGGTATCTTGTTTGGACCGACTTGGACCCAACAGGGGTTACTTGTAGAGAAGACACCGACGCTCAAGTCAGCAAAGAAATCTCAGAAAAGTCAAATCTCGTGATTAAGGGATTAATAAATGCATATCTTTAATTGCTGGGGTCCATGCGTATTTATAATTTATTAATTATGTCTGGCCACGTCATGGGTTGGGCCCTTGTTTGGGCTGCAAGTGGGCCTGAGCCTAGCCCATGCCCCCTAGTTTGATCAATGTGGGCCCTAGGGGCTTTGTTAGTAATGCTTCTAATCCGTCAAGTTCTCGTTTCATTTGCTGAAGTAAGCGGCTTAGGCCGCTTACTTTTGTCCGTTTAGCTTTATCTGGTGATTACTTGCGTCTTTGGGGGTTATGCATGTGGATTTTACGGTTATAGTCATGTTAGGTTTCCTAGGTGCAGTACCGTTATAGATAAGTAGTATTAATTTGATCACTTCACGACAACGTTTTGGATGACCAAAGATAGGTCAATCACACTCCAAATAGCCCTCACAAAAGTGTAACAACAATATGTTCATTCAAATAAGGCGTCCAGTTGAAACTTCCACTAAGACAATTGCACAAACATGTGGATTGCATCCGTTTGAATCACACTCACTAATAGCAAAGACAACATCGAAGGTTATTACTTAGTACACGAAGAGAAACTAATAACACCGAAAGGACTAAAGGCTATATAGTTTCCTCGAATTTAATCTTTGAATCATACCATTCTAATTACTCCCATGCCACAAAATTTTTTTGTTGAAAGTCGTTGAGTCCAAACTAACTTATGTTTCAATACTCTTCATTGAGTCAATAATAACAACACATAGGTTGCAACCAACCAACCAGACCAATTCAAGATAGCACTAAACAAGCCCAGTCTCGACATTACTAGTGTGCGACTGATGAGTTCAAATTTTTGCCCTCATTTAATATTTAAATTTGGGGATTTAATTGAATTTTCTGTGCTTAAAGATTGATTTAATTAGGATTTGTGATTATTGGATTTATTGAGTAAGTTTGGTAA
>Ga0214543_1012531_pt1 | contig 11221 bp, 14 predicted proteins | sample CNSS2metaG_FD_160094 | JGI IMG/M metagenome (GOLD analysis project Ga0214543, IMG submission 160094) | Root nodule microbial communities from cowpea collected in UCLA plant growth center, Los Angeles, California, USA - CNSS2 | ecosystem: Host-associated > Plants > Roots > Nodule | place: USA...
CCCCCCGACCACCACTACTAACACCACTACAACCACCACCACCACCACCACGGCTACCACGACCACCATAACTATGACCACCACCAAAACACAACCACCACCCGCACCACTACCACCACCATCCCCACCACCACCATGGCCACCACTACCACCACCACCACCACCACCATAACGCTAGACCCTAAACCAGAAACCCTAAACCATACACCCTAAACCCTCAACCCTGGATGTCAAACCTTGAACCATGAACCAACCTGAACCCACCTGAACAACCATCACCACCCTTACCACACCATGACTACTATCTTCACCACCAACACCACCACCATAACGATCACAATCACCACCACCACCTCCACCTCTACCATCACCACCACCACCCTCACCAACACCAATACCACTGCCACCACCACTAAAACAACCACCACCCCTACCAACACCACCACCATCAATACCACGAAAACCACAGCCACCACCACCACTGCCATAATCCGCACCACCACTACCACCACCATCACCACTAACACCACTACCACCACCACTATAATCATCACCACCACTGATGAGCGAGCTTTCGCCTATACTCGGCAGAAACTCCTCTCAAGGTCGTGAAGCGTCAATCGTTCGGTGGAAAAGCCACCACACAAACAGCGGAAGACTGAGTTCTAGTTGGTTCGGATCCTAGGAGTTGAATACCTAAACTAGAAGGTGAAGGGTGAGCTAAGACGAACCGTCTCAACCAAATCAAGATTCATCAAAGCTAAGGGTTTACAAACAATGGTCTGCCCTTTTATAAAGTTAACGGCAACTATAAAAACTAAACCCAAACCCTAATGGAAGAAAAGGAAAACCGCAAGCGCTACCCGCTTCTAAACTGCATGGAAGTTATGATGAGTCGAATCTTGACTCACATTCAATAATTAAATTTTGGGAATTTAGTATTATTTTTGCGCTTAAAAATCGTATTTAGTTGCATGCTAAATTTATTATTAGATATTCTTGAGTTTAATAATGCAACTGTAATTTAATTTAGGTCCTCAAGGGTGTAAATAATGAATATTTTAATTCATAAATTAAGTCCCAAAATAGGAATTTTGGAGAGAAATAGTTCAAGTACTAAATGCACCCCCAATTCTCATGTTTACACCCCCTTTTTCCAATTGGAATATCTATTCTTAAAATAAAACATTTTTGGAGCTAGTTGCACCCCCTGTTTTAAGGTTTACACCCCCTTTTGTAATAGTAATTCATTTCTATTCTGCACCCCTCCTTTTTACTAAGTTGCACCCCTAATGTCACTTAAACTCTAGTCCACCATATTTCGCTGTGGCAATCCTCCACTTACTAAATTAACCAATGATAGTTTGCCACATCATCAATCCTCCACTAACTCATATGACCAATCAATGTTTGCCACGTCATCATCTCCTTTCCAACACAAACCCTAACCCTAATCTCTCTTTCTCTCTCTTCCGCACCAACCCATTCTACAGCCGCCACACTCTGCAGCCGCCAAGACCATGTTCGGCCACCACTGCCCACGCCGGAAACCTTGCCACCGTTGCTGCACCAATGGTCCGTGACAACTACGTCTTCTCTGCACGTCCCGTAGCCACCACCACCCTCCTCAACGCCTGTAACTCACGTGAACAGCCCACAAACCACACGCAGCCACCTCTCGCTGCCCTCCTCGACGCCGCCGCCACCCGAATCCACCACCTCTACACCAGCACTTGTCGGAAAATCCACCATTACAGCACCACTCACGGCCTACAACAACAACCGCGTCACGCTGCAGTTCGCCTCTTCCCCTCGCGCCACCACCGTCGCGATCTCATCGTCCACAACAGCCCCGTCGTCGCTCGCACATCGAACCACCACTGCCGCACCAAGATAGCCCGCGCTCTACAACACCATTGCGACGTCGCTGCAACTCGTCAGAGTTCGCGAGCATCATCTTCTTTGTGCATCCCGCTGCCTGACCCACCATTCTTGAACCAGGCTCGCTGACATTCACTGTGTCGACCACGCTCACTCCCGCGCCATCGATGACATACATCGCAACAGGAATAAACGAGACGCTGAACGGGTCCTCTATCAGAGAACTAGTGGCCCCAAACTGAATCTGCGAAACGCTTCTTGCGGCAACCCTCACGGCAACCAAACCCTAATTACGGGAAGAGAACTCTAGCTTGAGAGGGAGACTGCTCTGACACGTGCCAGTCTCTCACTGGTCAGTCAACGAGTCAACACTGGTCAACTCGGGCAAATATTTGGTCAACAGTGGTCCAACAGGCTATTTGACCCTATTTCTGGCAGGTGGTTCCTCTATAGGAACCCTAAATTACCTACAAGAGGAAGAATTGTCTGGCGGCAGTTCATCGCCGACCAAACAATTTCTGGAAATTTCCCAGAACAATAAATTAAAAGGGAAATAAAATATCAAGCATGATATCACCAAATTCATACCTCATCATACCATTCTTAACATGCCAATCTGACTTAAGTTAATCAACACATGAAATTACCCTATTTAGCATATCATTCCAATTTAAATTAAAGGTAACGCATAAGGTTACTCTTCTTAGCATGTGAATCAATTAAAATAAGATTAGTGCGTAAAAGCTCCCCTAACCTGATCTCCTTTGCTTAGAACTTTGAAAATTCTCCCTTGATCAGCCCCAAAGCTCCCCTCAACACTCTCAATCCTCACAAACACTCAATTTTCGTTCTCCCTTTTGCAACCACAATAACAACCCACCAAAACCCTCTTTCTTACCTCTAATTAGCTTTTTAAAAGTGCTCTTAATGTGGTTTAATGGTCTAAAACGAAAATCTAATTAAATTATGGTTAATGTCCTCTAATTGGTTATCTTATGATGGTTTTCCAACCCTCTTTGGCTGCTAGGGTTTTCCTCTACCCTTTCATATTCAATCCAAAACTAAGTTTGGCAAAAATAAAGTTTAATTTGAATTCTCCAAGACTTGAACCCACAACCATACCAATACCAAATCAATGCTAAACCATCAAGCCAATTCATGTTTCTTGCTAACTAATATAATTACACATATTATTAAAACAATAATAATTAATTAATACATAAATGTATTAAAGTACTCTCACAATTAAAGTACTCTCAACCACTTGAGCTAGTACTTTTCCACGTCATACAAATGAGAATTAAATACCATAAATGTTCTTCCTACCTGCATTTATTAATTAATTATTTATTTAATTATTTAATTTTCACGGGTCTTACAACTCCTCTTGGCTAGTGTAGTGGTCTTTGCCCTTAAGCACAATGGTGCGTTTAGTAGGGCATTGAGTGGCCACATGACCTCTACCTAGACACTTGAAACATTTGATGTCACTACCTCTTTTGTTGACGGAGGGTTCACCCTTGTCACTTACCTTTGTAAGGCTCTTATGAGTGGACTCTTTTTCTTTTGAAAAATCTTTCTTTTCAAAATCACTTTTAGAAAAAGAGGGAGAATCCTTGCGAGAAGGACGTCTCAAAAGTTGTTGCTCAACCTTGATGCTCATTTAAACAAGATCATTAAAATTGCGATAAGGGAGCAACTCAACTTTATCTCTTATGTTGTAATTGAATCCACTTAAGAACCTAACAATGGTAAGTTCCTCTTCTTCTTCAATTCCGGCTCTCATGATGTAGAGCTCCATCTTTTGTCTATACTCTTCTATAGACATAGATCTTTGTTAGAGCCTTTTGAGCTTGTCAAAGAGCTCTCTTTTGTAGTAGGAGGGAACATGGCAGGCATGAAGGACTTCCTTAAGATCATTCCAATACTCAATATCATGTAGCTCTTTTCTCCTTCTTTGGAGAACTAAGGAAGTCCACCAATTAAGAGCATACCCATGAAAGCTAAGAGTAGCTAGAGACACACACCTCTCTTCCTCCACAACATGACTCTCAAACAATTGTTCTACTTTTGCAACCCAATCAAGAAAAACCTCAACATTATCCTTTCCATTGAAATGAGGCAAATCAATTTTGACTTCCTTTGGGTGAGGAGGTATGCGCCTTTGCCTTCTTACATGAGGCGATTGTCTAAGGTTGATGCCCTCATCTTCCTCCTCTTCAAAATCATACTCATGCCTTGAAGGGGGCACGAGAAGGCCTAGGAGAGGCACGAGTATTATGCATGGGAGGGGTAAGTTGATTGGCAATTAATTGAAGATTGGCTTGCATGGAAGCCATTTGAATTTTAAGGTCCCTAACCTCTTGAGAGAGATTATTTAGGACTCTAGGATCAACCTCAACCTCCTCATCACCACTTGTGTGGAGGTTATTTTCATCAACATGTTGTTGATGTTGGGTACTAGCACGAGTAGCCCTTCTAGTGCTCATGGTGATTGAACGAACTTAGAACTTTAACAAAATGGTAAAAGAAGAAACCAAGCACAAGTAGACCTCCAGGTTAGTCGAGGTGAGTCTAAAAGAGTTCTTAAGTACCAAGGCCAATCCTTGCCCAGATTTACTTGCCTAAAAGGTTTCAAAGATCACACAATTGTTTAAGGCTAAGTAAATAGAATTACTTGAGACACTAAACACAAACAAACACAAACAAGACTCAAAGAAAGGAAAAGACTAAAACAAAAAATGAACCCCTAAATGGAAAAAATTTTAGAGACTTTGGTCTCACAAATTTAAACCACTAAGCGTCTAACTATGCGGCCTAAAAGCAAGGTGAGAAAGCACTAAGAACTTTCAACACACTCACTTACTAAAACGTTGCACTATAATATGGAAAAGGTTCTACTTAGGAGATGGGATTGAACACCTTTGGTTCCCCAAGACACCTAAGTAGGCCATGGATACAAATGAGAATTTTAAAGCATTTTTTTGTTGACTAATTTGGTACTCAAAATGAAGCAACCTCAAGCCACTTAATATCTCAAATTTTGATGCTCAAAAGACGCAATTTCACAATCAAGGAGGCTTCAAAATGGTACCAAATAAGATGTGCCAAAAAGAAGTACAAAGTACAAAGAAATAAAGCCAAAATAAGAAACAATGCAACTCCAAATGTGCTACCAAAGTGCTGCCAATTTGCATAAAATCAAGAGCCCAGAGCTTGGCTTGTAGCCTCCTTTTGATTTGAACAAAGACCACCACCAAGTAGGGCACTTGTAAGCACCTTAAGCCACCAAAATGAAGTGCAAAACAGCAACTATAGCCTTGGTTTTAAGGCCAAAATAGCCACCAAACTTGCACCAAAAAACAAAATAGCAAGAAAACTATACCAAGCAATGGAGTTAGCACACACACTCTCAAATGAATAGGTCCAAAACTCTCAATAGGTGAGGAAAAGGATAAGCACACAAGCTAAATTTCTACTTCAATATCCACCACCTAAGATGCTACCATATCATACAAACCATTCTAAACTCCATATATAGCATCATTAATCAACCAAAACCGAGAGACCAGTAGATGAACCCAAACAAAGGAGAAAGTAAGAAAAGCTAATTAGAAATACTAAACCAAAAGAGAATTGAAATGAAACATGACTAGAAGGAGGTTCAAGAAGTGACAAGCAAAAAATTAAAGGCTGGAAAATAAAAACAAGCACTACAAAAGGAACCTAGAAAGGCACTAGAATAGATGAAAACAGCAAAAACAACAAAACAAAAGTGCTCAATCATATGGCTGAAGTACTCATTGCAAAGCAGTAGCAAATGAAGTGATGAGTTGACTTCCAAAGCAAATCAATAATGAAGCAATATAGAGTACAAACTCAAGCCAAAATTCATGTCAAAACAAGCACTAAAAACATACAAACACGCACAAAACAGCAATGGAACAATGAATTTTCGGAAACTGCAGTGCTAGAAAATGGAAATATGAGCCTCAACTTACGTGATTTTTCATTTTTTTTTTGTACTCAACATTTTTGAATGATTCTTCTTTTTTATTTTTCGTCTAGATGTTAACTAAATGTGGTAAAAATCAGATTGAATTTTGGTGCACTGAGTTACTCACAAAAAATCAAAAACAAAGACTATGCGTGCAGTGATTTGGTAGAAAACAGCAAAAAACTATAGCATATTTGCTCTCTGAAATTGGAGATGTTCTATGGAAGGCATAGCTAAAGAACTTGATTATGAACTGAAATCAAGCATGAATCATAGAAGAACATCTTAGACACACAAAAGCACAATCCAATCGGTGAAATGGATGAAAAATAGTGAGGATTTAGGCCTTAAACATCCACACACTTCCTTGAAGGATCATAGTGTTTTGGTTATGAGATGTGGCTTGGAAACTCAACCAAATCAGTAAGCAATGAAATTAAACGGTGGAAAAAAGGAATTAAAGCACAAACAAAGCATAAAACATGACTTAAACATAACTGGAATGATAAAATGCAAAGAAGGACTGAATTCACCGAATAAAAATGCAGAAAACTCAAAAACAAAGAACAAGTGTTGGAAAACGAAAATGGAACCTAAAACAGATTTGCACCAATGAAGCAAGGATTACTACAAGATGAATCAATGGAGATTCATGTAGCCTCAATGTCAAATGGTGGAGAGCAACAAGAACATGAAAAAAACAGCAGCAAAATTGAAGAAAACAGTGGAGAAGAGAGACAAAACGGAAATTGAAACAAGAGATAAGTATGGACCAAGAACCTTACCTAAACCAAGAGGATGGATGCACCAAAGGCTTGGATGGCTCTAGATACCAATTGATGGACGTCCTTGGTGTAGGAGAGGAAGGAAATCCATGGAGAATGATGAGGAGGAGATGGAGTACAGCGGAATTTGGAGAAATAGATGAAAGTAGCTCTCGGAAATGGAGAATTTGGTGAAGATGAAGATTAGAAGTGGAGCTATGGTATGGAAGGCGGCTAGAGGAGATGAAGGAGAAGGTTAGCCATGTATGCTCTCAAATTAATAGAAGTGTGGAGTCTTCTCAAACACTAGCATCTATTAGCAATTCAAGAGTAACCATTACAATATTTGAGTGGCTCTATTTATAGGCACAAGGCCGGCCAAATGAATAGAAAATGCAACAAAGATGAAATGCAAATGTAGGTTGGAGAAGAAGCTTGATTGGAGACCATGTGATGTAGTAGATGAGTCTTGATGATGCCAAGTGGCATACACACACCATGCTTCCATCACATTCTCCTTGCTTAGTTGATGCTTTGCTTGCATCCAAATGGAGAGTCACTCAAGTAATACTCGGCCAAAGGTAGCAAATTGGGGTCGACCCAATTGATCCTAAAATGTGTTCTAGCTTTTATTGAAAGCAAAGCCTAAACAATGACCCAATTTAAATCTAGACTACTTCCTTCATGCATCATCTCATATTTTAGAGATTTCTTTAGCCCATGTGAATAATGTAAAAAGACCGTGATTGACTTCATCATCTTGTGAGAGGCCCATGTGAATCCTTCTCATCATGCTTCTAGTGATTGGGCCTTGATATGGGCTTGGGCTTGTGGATGCATTTGAGGTTGGGCTTGTTGGGGTCACATCAACCACCACCATTACCACCACCACCACAACCACCGCAGCCACCACCACCACCAACACCACCACCACTATCATGGTCACCACCATCTCAACTACCCACACCACCACCACCACCCCCACCACCACCACGACCACCATGGCCCCACCACCACCATCACAATCAATCACCAACACCCCACGGCCATCACCACCAACACGACCACCACTACCACCACCATCACCACCACCACCTCCACCACAGCCACCACCAACACGGCCACCACCACCACCACCACCATCCGACCACCACCATGACTACCACAACCACCACCACTACTGATGAAGGATTATCTTGTTTCCTTTTAGAGTTATGAATATGGTGAAGTTTTTTAAGAAACCTTTTTGAAAATTACCACTAGACATTAAGATAGTATGCTATCTAGATGTGAATGTTCATTTCTCAAGCTCATGAAAGGAAGAAGAGAGTTGGATTCAAGCTTAAACACACACGGTAATAACAACACTTAAAGAGCAAAATGAAAGAAGAAACAATAAAAATGGAAGGCATAAAAGATGAAGAATGGAAGAAGCACACCACTCATAGGGGGGATCTAAGCCAACCAAGCCCTAGAGATGAGTGATGGTACCGCCACTTGCAAGCAAGATAAGGCAAATATGAGTTCACTTCTAGGAAGGAGAGCTCAAGAAAATTGGTGGTTGAATGCACAAAATTTATAACAAAATGATCAACCCTTTTACAAGACAAGGAGCACCCTTTAAATAGGAGTTCATAGATGTCCTTTAGCAAATACAAAAACATGAAATAGGATTAACTAGCAAACCCTAAACCTAATGTGAGAGTGAGTCTTGGCCAAGTGAAGGGAGATGATTGGTGGAGGCATTCCCATGAGGATTCTAGGCCAAAAGAGGAAGGAGAGCAAGTGACCTTCTAAGGCATAAAACACAAACGCAAAAGGAGACAAGGTACATGTCTACTTTTGCTTTTGCTTTATGCTTTTTGCTTTCCTCTCTCTTTCACTTAATCCAAGTGCTCCAATCACCAAGTGCCACCTAGCCATGCTCTACTTTCTCTTAATTACCTACAAAACAAGACAAATAAGGATTAGCGTGTTGGTTTAAGTTAATCTAATATTGTTTAAAGGTCAACTTTGGATCAAAGTCAATAAGTTAACCAAAATAAGTCAACTAGAAACGAACTCAGGGAATTCAGACTAAAGTAATGCAAAACAAAGATAAAGGTGATGGAATAGAAGACTCCCCTCTAGACATGCTTCTAGTGATCCTTCTTGAGAGAGCTTCTAAGGAGGTGGTGGTGGTGGTGGTGGTGGTGGTCACGCCTTCATCATCCTCCCCTTATTGGAGAGAATTCGACCATGAATTCTTAAACCCTACATCAAAAAGAGAAAGGTCACAAACATTAAATGAGTGACTTATGTTGTAGCTTGGGGGTATGTCTAACTCATAAGCATTGTTGTTAATTCTCATAATGACTTGAAAGGGGCCATCCCCTATAGGGAGGAGCTTAGACTTCCATTGAGTAGGGAATCTCTCCTTTCTCAAGTGAAGCCAAACCCAATCTCCCTCTTGGAAGATGACTTCCTTTCTTCCCTTATTACCATCCTCTTGTTGTTTCTTAACTCTCCTCTCAATAGTTTCCTTGACTTGTGAATGCAAGTCTTGGATGTACTTGGCTTTGGCCTCACAATCTTGGCAAGGGCCCAATGCTTTGAAAAATTGGCTGACCAAATTGTGTTTGTGCTTAACCAATTAATGGGCTTTAGTTTTGCTTTATCTTCAAGTTGAAATACGGGTCCATATGCCAACTTAAGAACCAACCTTTGGAAGATCAAGAGGACCTTTGCTCAAAGTTTGTGGATAACTTTTGGTAGCCTTAATTTCAGTTACAATCAACCATTAAGTAGCGCATTGTCATTAGCTTGAGTGGATCATTAATTAATAGCTTTAATCGGGTTGTAATTGAAATTTATGTGTCTTTTGTAATTCTGATGGTTAAAGCTCCTATATAAGTTGAACCATTTTCATCAATGAAGGCAAGCTGAGTTTTATTCAGAAAATAAACGAGTTTTATCTCATCTATCTTAGTGAGAGTGATTCTCCTAAGTCCTCGAGTGATTCAAGAATCCATGAGTTTAATCAAAGGTCCTTTATCCCTTTGTGTGTTTCAACTCTTAGGCTTATCTTCCGTTCTTGGAAGTGTGATGTCTATCAATTTCCGTTCCATCTTCTTTTATGTTTCCATTTTCTCGTTTTAAACAATTTCTCAAATTTCTTGCTTGTTAGCATTCCAACAATGATAGATCAGTCAAACGAATCGAACCCTGTGGATTCACATCATTTGGTATTCAGAGCCTGGCTATCTAGATTTGGAATAGAAAAGGAAGTTTATTATACAAAGTGTTTAACCGAAAGTCATCCATGTTTGGTTGCATTTCATTACGGAAGCGAAAACAATGTTGTGAGCCAAAGATTGGTGGAGAAACTACAGTTACCAGCAACCTTTCATCTGGATCAACCATGCATCAAATTCAGCACATGGCAATGTGTGAAAGATGTATTATGTGATATTGCTCCCATGGACTCTTGTCATCTTCTTTTGGGATGGGCATGGCTTCGTTTTAAAACACTCCATCTTGATGAACGTTCCCTTTATTTGAGGCATTAGGGACATCAAAAGAAGTAGAAATTTATGACACCAAGATAAGTCAGTAAGGATCAACGTAGGCTAAAAGAGAAAACAGGAAAAGAAAGAATAGAACAAGAAGTAATATAAACTGCAGAAGGAAGGGAAAATAAAGAAAAAGAAATCGAACTAGAGAAAGTTTTTTCATCAATGTTTTTTCTTCTACAGTTTGTGATGTCACTTTACAGGAACAAAAGGATAAGCATGTGAATGAAACAGACCAACTTTCATGTATAAAAAGGAAGCTTGTTCATAGTGCTTTATAATGCATTTGGTCTGTCGATAAGAAGCAAATTCGTCAAACACAATGCATGGAATTATTTATTGTTACATATCAAGGTGGGGTACTGTTGCCAAGAAATGTTATCGACGGATTGCAACCATTGGAAAGTAACAAATATCAAGTTGAATTTGATCCTGGAAGAAGAGAATTAGTTTCAACTTATGAAAAAATAAAAGTCCTTCACAAGATCATAATAAACTTACATTAAAACTGGTGTCTTAAGATTCGGGACAAATCTTCTCGAAGAAGGAGGGTATGATGTGAATTGCATATGGGTCGAATGGAGGATGACTAATGCGCCGTGTTGATGCAGTTTCTTTTATTTAAATAAGGGCCCAATGCTTTGTAAAATTGGCTGACCAAATTGTGTTTGTGCTTAACCAATTAACGGGCTTTAGTTTTCCTTTATCTTCAATTTGAAATACGGGTCCATATGCCAACTTAAGAACCAACCTTTGGAAGATCAAGAGGACCTTTGCTTAAAGTTTGTGAATGACTTTTGGTAGCCTTAATTTCAGTTACAATCAACCATTAAGTAGTGCATCGTCATTAGCTTGAGTGGATCATTAATTAATAGCTTTAATCGGGTTGTAATTGAAATTCATGTGTCTTTTGTAATTCTGATGGTTAAAGCTCCTATATAAGTTGAACCATTTTCATCAATGAAGGCAAGCTGAGTTTTATTCAGAAAATAAACGAGTTTTATCTCATCTATCTTAGTGAGAGTGAT
>Ga0214543_1012532_pt1 | contig 11220 bp, 4 predicted proteins | sample CNSS2metaG_FD_160094 | JGI IMG/M metagenome (GOLD analysis project Ga0214543, IMG submission 160094) | Root nodule microbial communities from cowpea collected in UCLA plant growth center, Los Angeles, California, USA - CNSS2 | ecosystem: Host-associated > Plants > Roots > Nodule | place: USA...
TCCAAAGTTATTGAAGAAAAGTTGAGTGGATCAGGTCTTTCGTTTAAAATGTATGCTTAAAACTTCAAGAGCCAAACACATGTAGCTGTGTCTTTGGCTCAAATGTTGTCGTCACTTTTTCTTTTGCTGAATAAAGAGTCGTCATAAACTGTAACCATCCAATCTGAGTTGAATGGAAAATGCATCTTAATGTTTCAAGACAGTTTTTTCCTTTGGTTCTTCATAGATTTACTTCTTTTTTTTCTTCGTCAGGAAATCTTTTACCAATGCCAGTATATACTCAATCTATTGGCCTGAGTCCGAAACTTGTTTAGAATCCATTAATCGGAAAATACAATAGAGAGTAAAATAGGAATATAAGAAATGAAAAATAATTTTCTCCTTTTCTGATTCGTTACTTATATCTTGTGTTAATAATCTATTTTTCGGACTATGCCGGTTAAATTACTATTTTATCTGTCATGTGTAATTACTCTGGAAATCTTAAAGTAAAATCATTGTTTCATTTATTCATTGGATTATCAATTAAATATTTTGCAACATTGTTCGTTATCACAATCAAATTACCAAGAAAAAATCGATGCAAAATAATTCTTAGTATCAAATTTGTGTCGCAGGTACATGCCACTCTAAGATCATAAAAGCTAATTTGTTAGGTTTTGTTCTCATGTGATGAAAGATTGTAGAAGCAGAATGGAGAGCGATAAATAGGAGGAGAAAATGATGTTCTTTTTCGGGGAAAGGCAACGAGGGAAAAACGAATGTTAGCAGGATTAGTTGATAAATGAATCTTTCTTTTCTGAAGAGATTTAAGAGATAAAAGTGACAAATTACCACAATGTCTTTATGAAAAAATCACGTAGTTGCTCGTAGCCATGGACGTTTTGTAATGTGCCACCAGCCCTCGACTTCAACTTCGTTTGATGTTTCATTCATTATACTTTCATTCTATGTGCCTTCACTTATGATTTTACATTTTTCATACTTTCCATACAATTCCATGCATGATATATGAAGAATATTGAAGAAATAGTTGTATCCGATTTCATTTTGTGTATCCGGTTACAAATGGTTGTATCCAGATACATGTTATTTGTATTCGATTACACACCACATGTGTATTCCATATTTGATTTGTTACTGTGTTAAGCTATGGCAGGTTTTGTCAATAGTTGTGAAGGAGATCACACTCTATTCTTCTCATATAATGGTGTGGTTGGAAATATTTTTTTTTAAAATTAAAATATTAAATTTTCTAAATGAAATATTTTTTAATATTATTTTTTTCAATTCATAAATATTTATAATATTTTTATTTATGATAATAATATATGAAAAACTAATTATAACTTATCTAAATATCATTTAATTATACTTTTTTAACACCAAGGACAAATAGGTCATTATACATTTTCATCTATTAAATTAAATTAGGTTAAATATGTTTTTGGTCCCTCAAGTTTTAGCGAAATTTGAAATTAGTCCTTCATTAAAACTTTTGACCAATTTAGTCCTTCATCTTTAAAAATGCGTGAATTTAGTTCTTTTAACCAAATTTTGTTAAGTTTATCTGACGTTTCAAGCACATTTCATGATAGTATTTGACTTATTTACACTGTTTGACACATTTTTGCTTCAATGTTAACTTAAATATTATCATAAAATGTGTTTAAAATGTCAAATAAACTTAATAAAATTTGGTAAGAAGGACTAAATCCACGCATTTTTTCTTTTAGTCACATCAGTCCAATCCTTCACAAATTTTCACAAAAATTACTCTTAAATACACTCCACTATCACTCTCAAATCTATAAAAAAAAAAACATAAATATCACCTTCTAATCAACCCAAATCAATCCTCTCCTTCTCTCTCAATTCATCATCCCATAAGAACACACCTTTATGCTATGTTCACTTGGGGGAGAGTAATTGAGAGAGAGTGAGTGGATGGGTTTGAGTTGATTTAAAAGTGAATTTTGTGTTATTTTTTTTAAGGGATTTAGAAGTGATGGTGAGTAAATTTAGAAGTAATTTTTGTGAAAATTTATAAAAGAGTTGATTGATGTGATAGATTAAAAAATGTTTTAATAGAAGTAATAATGAAATTACCATTTTACCCTTAATTTAATAAGTATTTTAAATTGATCTTTGTGTGACTAAATTTATTTTCATAATTTTTTTAAACACAACAAATGAAAATAAATAAATAAAATAATAAAAAGAAAAACAATATATATATATATAGATATTATTTTTTTCTTTTTTTCATATTAATGTGTAATCAATGTTATTATGCATCGTCAAATATATTTTTTATTTCATTTATAATTTGCAAAAACATCAAACAATATTGTAAATTCACTTTGTTTGAAGTGCAATAACGTTATAAATACTAATTAAATTGGTCTAAAAAATTTGACGTCATGAAATATAAATAAAGTTCCTGAAATAAACAACATTACTCATTAACAGCTTTATCCATTAATTAGTCGAATTATTAGGACAGTCATCATGGTAAGACATGTCCATAATTTTCAAGATCATTATAAAAAGAATAAGGTTGACATTTAATATCTCATTACAGCCATATAATTTTGGGGCTTGTGGAAAGAGCTGAAGTGTCGAATGGCACACGACACAATACTCACCGTTTTTGAAATAAACCCAAACACGTTTTATTTCAGAGATCTCTGATTTAGTCTGGATAGCATAATTAAATACAATAAATGGCCAAAGAAATCGTTTGGACGTTTTATTTCTGAATAACCTGAATGAAGAGCATCACAAAGCAACAATCTTACCAATACCTAGATCTTCACGACATTCGCCATCCATTGTTAGCAAACGAAGCAGCCACGGAACCAAACAAGATCGGATTTGTATAATGTGGATTTGAATCTCAAAACAGCATATCCGATCGATGCCAAGGGGATCGAGTCTCAACATCCCGTATCCGATCCAGTCAAAAATGGGATCGAATCCAACACTCTGGATCAGATCCAGTCAAAAATGGGATCGAATCCAACACCCCGTATCCGATCCAGCTATAAATGTGATCGAATCCCTCACAAATGGCCATTGTCCGGATTGGATCTGTCATTCCTTTATGCATCTTTTCCATGTTCAGCTGGGATTCTCACTTGAACTGTGTTAAGTACCATGCCAATGCCACAAAGTGAGGGAGAGGAGAGGGTAAACTTGTAATAATCAATTCAATCTTAGCAAATCATCGCATAATGGGTGAGATTGCTAATTCAATGGATCCCTATAATTATGGTTATACCATCCGTACAAAAACTCATAAACAAACATCAAACTAACTCTAATTTCCATCCTCACAAATGCAGTATCCTTAAAGTGAACACAACATTAATGTTGACCTTTTGGGATTGACTCTAAATAGTGTTGATTAAGTCAACACTAAATCGTCACTTTTTTTTTATCAGTAACAAAAATTTAAATAAATATAATATGATATTTGGGATGTTCTAACTTTTTTACAGAATTATAAAGAAATACATAATTGGGAAATATTATGTAACTCCAAATAGTTCAGAAGAGTAAAAACATTAATGAATAGTAGATTGCATCGACATATGAGTACTAAATTTTAAAACCACCATGCAAATGTTCAATTACAATTTAGTAAACCATCACACATATATATTTGAAGAGCTAATCATTCAAAAAAATAATCTTTCAACCTTCATATTCTCTACAAATTTACTCCAACTTTTAGTTCTATAGGATATTTTAGAACACTCAAAGCTTGTTACAAAGAACCTTTGTAAATGTTTCATTTAAACTTTCCAACCCCGTTTGGCTTGATGTTAATCTTAATCTTTTTGACTTTTACTCCTTTCTCATAAGTTACACATGCAAGTTAGTTCTCAATGTATCCTTGCACAACAACTTTGTCTTTATAGGAATAAGAAGTTTATTTTTTGCATCTCTACTTTTAACATTCCACATAACTCTTTACTACATATTTTTATTATTCCCACCTTTGGGTTTGTGTTGACTCATCTACTGCTGAGAGGATCACCCAATTCCTCTCTTCACTAACACTTAAATTACTTTTTTACTACACTAACTCCTCCCTAATATTTAAATTATTTTTTTATTAATGTAATTTATCGTCAACCATGTTGCGTTAAACTTTATACTAACTTTATACTCTTTCCCATCTATGAAAAATTTTCCACATGTCATATTCACCGAAGGTGTTGGGCAAATGAGAGAAGAAGAATGATGTATGGGCCATTTAACGTTCACGTTTCTCGTCTTCAACCTCAGTTGGTTCCAAAGATGAATTCGTAGGTTGACGTGATTTTTTGAGAGCACGGAATTGGGAGAATAATAACCATAGTTATAGAGCAACCAAACGACAGGTGGGATAGTGAAAAAGTTTGGGAGTTAATCACTCAAGTGTAATCTGCTAACTGATTTTCTTTTTTCTTCCGCATCTGGAGTGATTTATTTTTGATAATAAAACTACTATTCAGATGGCTCTAACCCTTCTCATCATGAGCACACTAAACACATAGAAATTGATCTATATTTTACTCGGAAGCATGTGGAAAAAGGCATCATTCGAGTGATTCATGTGCACAAACACCGCTGGTTGACTGACATATTTACTAAAACCTTAGCTAGATCCAGCTTTTTTTCCATTCTTTTCTACATGAGCATTGAAAATATTTTTATCCCATTCTATGCAAGATTTATACGGGTATTAAGAGTAGTAGATCAAGTTCATGTTCTAGTTTTATTATACTTATTTTTTTGTAATTTAGTAGACAACAATTATGGAAGAGAAAGATGTATGATTTAGATTTGTTCTTATTGTTTTTTTTTCTTTTTCTTCCTACTTTGATTTTTGTATTTGGGTTGGCACAACCCTATTGTCCCTATTAATATATTTGTTATTGTTGATAAAAAAAATCGTGAAGGGTTATTGGTCCTTAGTTAGCTTTTAATTTCTTTTTATATATTTGTACAAAGAGATCTTTAGTTGAATAATACTTAGTGGATTTTACATGTTGTGGATTTTACATGTTGGTTAGAGATGTCAAAATGGATTTCAACCCATGAGCCAATCCGGTTCACCACGAGTTCGAGTCGGATTGGGTTGAGAAAAAGAAAAATTCAGTTTTTTTAAAAGTGGGTTGAATTCAACTCGATTCACTTAACCCACCCGTTAAACGGGTTGGAGGTGGGTTGGCCCACTTAACCCACCAACATTTTTTTACAATTTTTTTTTATTTTTGAATAATTATTTACTACTCCTAATTATATAGGTTCATAATTTTACATTTTTAAATGTTAGAATGTTGCTCAATAATATTTGAATACTTTGAATGTTTAATTAATTTGATTGTTATAACATGACAAAAAATGTGTAATATTAGTCATGTTTTCTTGGATTATATGATACTTTCTTGGAACAATTCATCATATATTGGTGGTGAGTACGATGAAGACATTGGTTCTTAATTTTACTGTGATTATCATCTTATGGGTTGCTAAAAAATTATTTAATTATTTAAATACTTCAAAATAAGTAAATAAATATTTTTTTAAGTGGGTTGGTGAGTCAACCCACTTAACCCACCAAACCGTGGTAGATTGAGTTGGATTGCAAAATTTCTGGCTCACCATAAAATGAGTCAAGTAGAGTTCACTCATTTTCAATCTGACTCGTGATGAACCTACCCGTATAAGCCAAGTCGGCTCACTTTTTGATATGTCTAGTACTGGTTTATGTGTTTATGTTTGAGTAATACAGAGTAAAACGTCATTTGCCAGCATGATAAACTTTAACTTTCACGCATTGGAAATGAAAATCTAAAAATAATGCAAAGTAAATGAACCAAACGGAATCAAAATTTTGAACCGGGACCATTTGCAATTAAAAAAAATACTCACATATAAATAAAAATTTAGTAAAAAATCAATTAAAAGTATTTAAAATTATAAATAATTTAAAATTATAAATAATTTAAAACATATTTGAATAAAAACTGTCTGAGAAGAAATTTATTTATTTCATGTTAACCTTGTAATTACAAAATTCCGTGTAATTTGAGGCTGTCCCATTGCATCATCTATCAATCATTTTCTGTTCTCAAAACAATTATGAAAGAAAAAAATAGTTTATCTAACTCTTTCCTAAGTTCACATCCTATTTTACTCTTGCTATTTTTTCATCTGGTTTCTAATCTGTAGCACAAAAATATATATTAGTTATTAAAACTCAACAATAGGAAATTATTCTGATTTTGGCTTTCATCAAAATAAAATAACAATATATTTACCAGTGAGCATTAACTTCACGGTCTTTTTTTTAAAATAAAAAAATTGTAAATTGCATCAAATAGTTACAATCTATGCACCATTCATCTTATAAAGGGTTAAAGATCTTTTTAAAATTAATTTTCAATAAAAAATATAATTAATTTATTTTTGAAATTTTGGTCTAATTTAGTCTTCCAATTTTAAAAATACGTTGATTTAATTTTTAACACGTTTCACGATAAAATTTAAGTTGTTTACACTATGTGACAAATATTCATTTCAAAGATTATTGAAGAACACGTTTAAGGGTCAACTAAGTTGAACAAAATTTAATTAAAGAGTTTAAATTTATGCATTTTAAATATGAGAGTCTAAATTAATCCTAAATTTTAAAGAGAAACTAATTCAAATATTTAACCCTTTTTAAACTTACTTATTAACTTACAGTGTTAATATAAACATTATAGTATTCCCTTTTCTTCGGCACACGACCTATAGCAAATGCTTTGCACCTCCAAATAATACAATAAGAATCTGGAATTATCTTAGAATTTCCCAAAATTTGGGTAATAATATTATTGAACACAAACGTTAATGACATAGACGAGAAACTTAAATTTAACAGAGGCTAAATCCACATAATAAAAAGGTACCCACAATCAGAACACGAAGCAGAAGTAACAGTCATAGGTAACAAATAGAACACATTTTAAGAAGACGTTTTAAAGGAAAGACCAGATCCCTCTAATTTTTCTTCCATTGTTTTGGATAATTTGTCTATCATAGCTGGGGAAAAGTAGTTTACCCAATCTCCTATTTCACCCTTCCGAAATAAGTATTTTTTCTCGAAGTTCCAGCTAAATGTTCCAGCTTGATTGACTTCTAGGTTCTTCATTTTCTCAAAACTGCATAAATTGATTATGCTTTCAATCACTCCCTTACTTTCCTCTTCTTCTGTGAAGGGACAATCCAGGAATTCTGCAACTCTTTTAACGTAAAAATTCACATTTTCTTTGAGTTCTTCATACTTCAAGAACAGAACCTTGTTAGGGTTTGCTATGCTCTCTTTCCAGTAACCTAACATATGCTCCCAAGTCGGACCAAAATCATTTATTCCCTTGCAGTAATTTTCAAAGGCTTCCTCCATTGTTAATGAGTGCAGAAGGTGTGGGTTAACATTATTGGCGAAGACCCAATGTGAAACAAAAGTGTCAAATGGATTTCTGCAGATATAAACTATCTTACAGTTGGACTCCTTAATTGATTTGGGGAGGGAAGGGAATGGAACGTGAGTACCAAAAACTCTTGGTTCAGTCATATTAGAGAGGTAAGAAAGCTTTTCTTGGATGTTATCAACATGAAAGACGAATTCAAGGAAAGGAACAAGTTCATGAGAATTGGAAGTGAGTAATGGATGATTATGAGAAGATGAGAAACGTTGTCTGTTGATAATAGCAAAAGTTAGGGCTTTCAACCAAGTAGTACCTGATTTTGGAACCGTGGCAACAATAACATCACTGTCTTTTGCCTGAAAGTGCTTTTGAAATTTGGTTACACCTTGAAAAAAAGTTGATGGACACCAAAAGTCTTGAAAGAGATAGAGATGGTGTACTACCCAACCCTTCTCTTTGGGAAGGGACAGAAGGAGGTTATCTTCTTCGTATGCTTGCAGGCCTTCTGTTGAAGCCATTGGAAGCTATAGCTATGGAATGTGTGTGAATGATAACTTACCACTGAAAGTTTGATGATATTTAGCTCAATATGGGATATATTTATAGCCTGATCAGTGTTTCAAAGTGATGAAGTGCATTTTTTTTACGCACATCCATGTGCTTTTTGGTTTGCAGAATCTACGATATCTCGTGTTCAACTATTAGTACAAATGACCAAAGTAAAAATAAATATCCGTTTCGTATTCGTATCTATATCTGTACAGGTATCTGCTATGCAAGTATCCATACATATTTTAATATTCATGTATACTTTTTTGACATCTCTGTCCATAACTTAGGTGGCTCCATTTTCTTTGCCTGGTTGTGAACTTTGTTGTCATTGTGCTTATCTCTTAGCTCCATTTCTAGATGATAATTGAGAATCATGTTTTCCGGTAATTTGGTAAGTTAACATGAATCTTCATTTTCCTTCTCCATATCGAGTCAAGCTGTTTTGCCAGTTCCTTTGAGTTTTGAACGATAAAGAATCACACAAATCCAAACCTTTGACCCCTCCGGTTGAGTTTTCTTGCTATGAACACTTCTTATACTCTTCTCCATCTTTGAAAAATTTTCCACATGTCATATTCACCGAAGGTGTTGGGCAAATGTGAGAAGAAGAATGATGTATTGGCCATTTAACGTTCACGTTTCTCGTCTGCAGCCTCAGTTGGTTCCAAAGATGAATTCGTAGGTTGACGTGATTTTTTGAGAGCACGGAATTGGGAGAATAATAACCATAGCTACAGAGCAACCAAACGACAAGTGGAATAGTGAAAAAGTTTGGGAGTTAATCACTCAAGTATAATCTACTAACTGATTTTCTTTTTTCTTTTACATGTGCTGTGATTTACTTTTGATAATAGAAAATGTTAGATCATTTTTCATATTTTATTCGGCAGCATGTAGAAAAAGGCATCATTCGCGAGATTCATGTGCACAAACACCGCCAGTTGACTGACATATTTACAAATAATTTAAAACATAATTAAATAAAAACTGTCTAAAAGGAAATCTATTTATTTCATGTTAACCTTGTAATTACAAATTCCGTGTAATTTGAGGCTGTCCCATTGCATCATCTATCAATCATGTTCTGTTCTCAAAACAATTATGAAAGGAAAAAAAATAGTTTATCTAACTCTATCCTACGTTCACATTCTATTATATTGTTGCTATTTTTTCATCTGGTTTTTAATTTGTAACAAAAAAAAATATATATTAGTTATTAAAACTCAACGATAGGAAATTATTCTGATTTTGGCTTTCATCAAAATAATAACAATATTTTTATCAGTGAGCATTAACTTCACGGTCTTTTTTTTAAGAGAAAAAAATTGTAAATTGCATCATATAGTTACAGTTTATGCATCATTCATCTTATAAAGGGTTAAATATCTTCTTTAAATTAATTTTCAACGAAAATTATAATTAATTCAATTTTAAAATTTTGGTCTAATTTAATCCTTCAATTTTAAAATTATGTTAATTTAATTTTTAACACGTTTCACGATAACATTTAAGTTGTTACATTCTCTGACATATTCATCTCAAAGATAGTTGAAAAATGTATTTAAGTGTTAAATAAATTTAACAAAATTTAGTTAAAAAAACTAAATTTATGTATTTCTAAAGATGAAAGTCTAAATTGATCCAAAACTTTTAAGAGAAACTAATTTAAATATTTACTTAAAATTAAGAGACTATAAATGTATTTAACCCTTTTTTAACCTATTTATTAAACTTACGGTGTTAATATAAACATTATAGTATTCCTTTCTCTTCTGCACACGACCTATAGCAAATGCTCTGCACCTCCAAATAATACAATAGGAATATGCAATTATCTTAGAATTTCCCAAAATTTGGGTAATAATATTATTGAAGGCAAACGTTATTGACACAGAAAAGAAACTTAAGTTTAACAGAGGCTAAATCCAAATAATAAAAAGGTATCCGCAATCAGAACACGAAGCAGAAGTAGCAGTCATAGGTAACAAATAGAACACATTTTAAAAAGACGTTTTAAAACAAATAGAACAATTTTAAGAAGACGTTTTAAAGGAAAGACCAGATCCCCTAATTTTTCTTCCATTGTTTTGGATAACAAATAAAACACATTGTTTTAAGATTTCCGCCAGGCGGTTTGCATTGTGATTTCACCTGACGACGCTTAGACAGCGCCAAGCTAGCACAAAGAACAATGTACTCTTTTGGTTTGCGTTTTGCGTGTTTGTGATGTGGGACTTGGACTAGGAGATGGTTGTTGGTGTCATGAGCGGGTAGGTTCATGGTTGGTGGTGAACACGTAATAATATGAGCGGGGAGGTTCATATTATGAAGCTCTCGTGTGAGAATACGAGCAGGGAGGTTCGTATGTTCCGTCCTCACACTTGAGGGCTATTATGAACGAGGAGGTTCGTAGCCATTGGATCACGTGTGTTGGACTACAGGCGGGGAGGTATGTAGAGTTGGACTACGAGCGTGGAGGTTCGTAGAGGCAGGATCACGAGCGGGCATATTCGTGGAAGCATGTGGGTACATGGTTAAGTAATTACTTGGGTGTTTTGGATGTGCGTGGTCTACGAGGCTTTGGGGGAAACCTTAAGGATGAACTTTTTTGTAGCATTCATTGAGTTGTGACTCGGGATATTGGGTAAACACGTGGCATTCCTCAAGTTGTGGCTCGGAATGACATCTCTTGAGTTGTGGCTTGGGATGACGGATGAACACAAGGAACTCTTGATTTGTGGCTCGGGTTGGCGAGTGTTGCTGGTGTGAGTGTGCGAGTTGTGGCTCGTACGGATGGGTCCAAGAGGATTGCCCTCTTCGGCGTTACCCGACGAGTTTGGTAGTCTTGGGACAATTACGAACTATGGTTCATATTGGGAACTCCACGTGGCGTTCTGGAGTGTGGTACGTAACAGGTTTCCCGCACGTGTTTTACAAGTTGTGGTTTGTAGATAGAGGCAACAAAGGGTATCTTGAGGTTATCATCTAAAGACATAGAACACGGGTAACATGGTGGTGACCATGTGGTATGGAATCAAAGAATAGAGTTCCTTTGGTGTGTCTGTGTTGATATATATTTATATATATATATATGTATATGTATATGTATGTATATATATATATATATATATATATATATATATATATATATATATATATATATATATATATATATATATATATATATATATATATATAT